>OCSH01000006.1_pt1 | contig 275312 bp, 220 predicted proteins | sample 1538371 | NCBI WGS metagenome assembly OCSH01 (sample SAMN04571687, study PRJEB22368) | human gut metagenome | biome: human gut; material: stool | host: Homo sapiens | place: Luxembourg | collected 2012-06-01 | reverse complement strand
GACTGGCGAAAATTTATGCATAAGCTATGAATCCCTCAGGTTTTTACGTTGACCCAACTTCTTTGACAGACGTTCAACAAACGCTGCTTCCGAATCGTTCAATGCAAAAATAAAGGAGTTCCGCACACAATTCAGAGGAGTAAAGGACAGAGCTTTCTTCCTGTTCAGACTGGCGAAAATTTATGCATAAGCTATGAATCCCTCAGGTTTTTACGTTGACCCGAAAAAACTCCAAAAATCATTGATTTTCAGAGTTTTTCTTCAATTTACTTTTCTGATTCGTACACCCTCAGGGATTCGAACCCTGGACCCACTGATTAAGAGTCAGTTGCTCTACCAACTGAGCTAAGAGTGCATAAACAAATTTTACTGTAGTGGATACGAGAATCGAACTCGTATTACATGCGTGAGAGGCATGTGTCCTAACCGTTAGACGAATCCACCAACAAGTTTTTTTAGAAAAGCATCGGTTCTTTCAGACCGATGCTTTCAGTTCCTTGCGGAAGCTGGGGGATTCGAACCCCCGGTACGGTTACCCGTACGTCAGTTTAGCAAACTGGTGGTTTCAGCCACTCACCCAAACTTCCTTAGTAACCAACATTTGTTCTCAAATGCGGTGCAAATGTATGGCAAACTTTTGGACTATGCAAATCTTTCCCGCATATTTTTTTCAGTATTTTTGCAGGAAAAGAGATAACACGCTAACACTCAAAACACAATACGCTGTTTAATTTTTCTTCAAAAAGTATTTTCTCAAGCACCTTTTAGAGTATCCCCGTTCAGTTTCCCTATCTTTACCGGTACACACCCCGTTTACTTCCCATAAAGAAAACCGGCCTTTCCTCCCTAAGCATTATCTTATAAAACTCTTGCTTGCCCATTTCATGCTGTACCAACGACGCACAAAAATAGCCCCGCGAATATTCTCGTCCAGCAAAAACGCTACCCACATGCCGCAAATGCCCCAACCCAACGGAATGCCGAACAGATAGCCAAGCCCTACGGCTACACTCCACATCACCACCAGCCCTACATAGAACGGATAATTCACATCGCCCGCCGCACGCAGCGCATTCGTCGCGAAGATATTGACAGGACGCCCTATCTCCAGCACAATATCGATAACCAGAATGGTAACCCCCATCTTTATAATCTCGGCATTGGACGTCAGCCAGCCGAAAATAACATGCCCGAAAAGAGCAAGAATACAAGACAGAATCACAGTTATCATCACCGACTTCTTCATTACATATTTCCCCATCAGGAAAGCCGCCCGCGGTTTCTTCTCCCCTATCAGATGCCCGATGCATATCGCCCCGCCCTGTGCCATGGAAATGCTGAACAGATAAGCAAACATGATGATATTGACACAATAAGTACGCGTGGCAAGCGCTTCCACTCCCAGCATATTGATAAAATAAGTAATCACCACCTGCGACGAACTGTAAGAAAGCTGCTCGCCGGCAGAAGGCAGCCCCACCTTCATCAGGTTCTTCAACTCCACCCAGGGAAACGGACGGAAGTAAGCCGGCGGGAAACGGTGGATATGCTTGCGGAACAAGATTACAAACAGGATCACCATGGACACCCCTCTACTGAAAGCCGTAGAGATGGCCGCCCCCTCCACTCCCAATTCCGGAAAGCCGAAACGTCCGAAAATCAAGGAATAGTTGCCTATTATATTCAGCACATTCACCACCACCGTCACCAGCATCGGATACACCGCCTTGTTGGCGCTGCGCAACGAAGCGGAAAGAGTAAGCGACAACGCCTGGAAAAAGGCGAACGCCCCTACAATACGCATATAGTCCATGCCGTCCTGCATCAGTTCGGGCCCCAGCCCCATCAGCCGCAGGATAGGCTCCGCACACCCAAACAGCAGCATGCTGATGCCTACACCCACCGCGAAGTTCACCAGGAGGGATACCCCCACCACCTGCACCACCTGTTTATGCAGCCGTGCGCCGAGATACTGCGAACACAACACGGAAGTACCGAGATTAATCACCTCAAACACCAGGAAAGTCAGCATGATAATCTGATTGACCACCCCTACGGCAGCCACACTGTTGTCCGAATGGCGGCTCAGCATAACGGTATCCACCGCGCCAAGCATCATGATTAATAATGTCTCTATGAAAATGGGGGCCGCCAGCCTGGCAAGCCGTTTCTTCAGATTCTCCTGCTGTATCATTGTTGTAGAAGCGCTATGATAAAAATCGCGCAAAGATACGGAAAGGAAAGGGAGAACAACTTGACGCATATCAAATATTTTTTGCTACCTTTGCCACGCTAAATGACACCCAAACCTGCATAACCATTATGGACACATTACTCAAAGAAACAGTGAATGCCACCGTCAACTCCCGCTATCCCGGCATGGCGCCCGAAGGCAGACGGCAGTTGGAAGAAATCTTGATCCGCAGAGAAGTGGAAAAAGGCGAACTTTTACTGAAAGAGGGACAGGTAAGCCATAATATCGTACTCGTCGGCAAAGGCATGCTGCGCCAGTTCTATTACAAAAACGGAAAAGACGTCACCGAGCATTTCTCCTACGAAGGATGTATCGTCATCTGCATTGAAAGCACGCTGAAGAAAGAGCCCACCCACCTCATGATTGAAGCGCTCGAAGACAGCGTGGTCTACCTGCTGCCCTATGACAAGCTGATGCTTCTTACCGAAATATCGTGGGAAATCAATATGTTCTATCGCAAGATACTCGAATATTCCCTTATTGTTTCACAAATCAAAGCCGATTCCTGGCGGTTCGAGACAGCACGCGAACGCTACAGCCAGCTGATGGAGCAACAGCCGGAAGTCATCAAGCGCGCCCCTCTGTCGCACATCGCCTCCTACCTGCTGATGACTCCCGAAACCTTAAGCCGGGTACGTTCGGGCATACTCTAATTTTTACGGGAATGCCCGGACCGGTCATAATCTGAATCCATATAGAATATTTACCCTTTCTATATACGGAGTCCCTTTGAATTTTCTTCAAAAAGAACTTCCCCAAGAAGCTGAACAAAATTTAAACGGACTCTTAAACCCGTCTTATCTCAAATCTTTTTTTGAGATAGCTTGTTTATCAAGCTCGTTATCCAACTTAAAATTCAGATTATGACTACCATATACACTTTTGCGCAAAGCGCAATCGAAGAAGCCAGAAGCGCCGGCCGCTACGGCACAGCCAACCTGTATTCCGGCGCCATCAACAGTTTCCGGAATTTTACCGGCGACATCCCCCTTACCTTCAAGGAAGTGACGGCGGGAATGATAAAACGATACGAAGAAAGCCTGTTGCAGAAAGGCCGGCGCCACAATACCATCTCCGCCTATATGCGCATGCTGCGTTCCATATTCAACCAGGCATACCAGCAAGGCATTCCCGATACGATACCTGCCGACGAGCTGTTCCGCTTCGTATTCACCGGCTACGAGCCTACCGCCAAACGTGCCATCTCCCCCGCCCTTATACGGCGTCTCTCGCAACTGAACCTGGAACACTCCCCCCACCTGCGCTTCAGCCGTGATTTATTCCTGCTCAGCTTCTACCTGAGAGGCATTCCGTTTGTCGACCTGGTTCATCTCCGTAAAACGGACATGAAGCATAACACCATTTATTACTACCGCCGCAAGACCCGCCAGCAGCTATCGGTCTACCTCGAACCGTACGCCGCCGAGATTCTGCGACGCTACACCGACAAGCACTCCCCCTCTCCTTACCTTCTGCCCATACTCTCATCGGTCGGTCCGGAAGGCTACCGGCAGTACAAAAGCGCCCTACGTCTTTACAACCAGCACCTGCACCGGCTATCCAAGATGCTGCGCCTGAGTGTGCCGCTCACCTCCTACGTGGCACGCCACAGTTGGGCCACCACCGCCAAAGAAGAAGGAGTAGCCATTGCCATGATAAGCGAAGGACTGGGACACAGTTCCGAAAAGGTGACACACGTATACCTCTCTTCTTTTAACAATAATGCAATGAGCAAAGCCAACCGAAAGGTAATTTCCACCATCCATGCCAAAAAGAAAAAGAGAAAAAAGGGGGAATAGAATAAAAATAGCATGTAAATTAATATTACTTGCTATATAAAATTGTTTCATAGATAGTTCATTCTCTTACTTACAAGGTAAGAGAATGAATAAAATACTGTAAAAAAGCTTTTTATAATAACATGAAAAGCACTTTTCCTATTGTATCCCTTAGGCTTCTATAAAGGCATGGAAGCGAAATGACATTTTTGAAACTTTGTTAAACAAAAGCGATGTATGCAATGAAATATGTAAATATTTAATACTTTAAAAATATGTTTTATGCCTTTTTATGAGTAGTTATGATGGGGATTTGAGATTTAAAAATAAATATTTTTTTGCTTGTAATGATAATATTTTTCATACCTTTGCAAACGGAATAATGGTTCTCTTACCTTGTAAGTAAGGGAATAGGTCATCTCTTACCTTGTAAGTAAGAGAACCCATAATTAATCATAACAAATAAGACAGGGAAATCAATTATTTTATTTACAAAAATTCAATGATTGATAGGACATTACGAAGATCATGAAACAAATTTTGCGTTTCAACAAAATTATCAAGAGCATCATCATTGCCGGTGATTTATGCATCCTCAATGCACTCTTTATAACCTTGTACTATGTATTGGACACAGATACCCAGCGTATCCTTCTCTCCGATTCACTGCCGCAATTGTTGGTATTGTTGAATTTGGTCTATCTCTTATGTAACTATTCCAAAGGAGTCGTGCTTCACCGTCGCATCGTACGTGCAGACCACATCGTAATGCGTGCCGTACGCAATACATTCTGCCATGCGGTAGTATTCATCAGCCTTATCACGCTGGTGCATTTCGGCAACTTGTCCACACGCTTCCTCGTTATATTCTATACGGCATTCCTTGCACTGCTTGTATCATATAGACTCATATTCAGACATTTCGTCAAAATATACCGCCGCAAGGGAGGCAACCGTCGTACTGTCGCACTCGTGGGCGACGGCTCCAATATGGTTGAACTCTACGAAGAGATGACCGCCGACCCTACTTCCGGCTTCAAGGTAGTGGGCTATTTTGCCGAGCATCCTTCCGACAATTATCCGAAGGAATGCCGCTACCTGGGCACTCCCCAAGAAGTAATCCCTTATCTTAAGAAAAGTAAGGCCGAACAGTTGTACTGTGGTCTTGCTTCCTCGCATAGCAAAGAGATAATGCCTATCATTAGCTACTGCGAAAACAATCTGATTCATTTTTACAGCGTACCCAACGTACGCAACTACCTGAAGCGGCGCATGCACCTTGAACTGATAGGAAACGTACCCGTACTGGACATTCGTCAGGAACCGTTGGCGCAACCCGAAAACCGGTTGGCAAAACGCCTGTTCGATATCGTGTTCTCACTATTGTTCCTATGCACAATCTTTCCTATCATCTTCATCATAATAGGACTGGCTATCAAGATAACCTCGCCCGGACCTATCTTCTTCAAGCAGAAGCGCAGCGGTGAGGAAAACAAGGAATTCTGGTGCTATAAGTTCCGTTCCATGCGTGTCAACAAGGACAGCGATAAGGTGCAGGCTACTTTAAACGACCCGCGCAAAACCCGTCTGGGCAATTTCATGCGCAAAACAAGCATCGACGAACTGCCGCAGTTCATCAACGTTCTGTTGGGCGACATGTCCGTAGTAGGTCCCCGCCCGCACATGCTGAAACATACCGAAGAATACTCCAAGCTGATTGATAAGTATATGGTACGCCACCTTGTCAAACCCGGCATCACCGGTTGGGCGCAAGTCACCGGTTTCCGCGGAGAGACCAAGGAACTCTGGCAGATGGAAGGACGCGTAGAGCGCGACATCTGGTATCTGGAACACTGGACATTCATGCTCGACCTATACATTATCTACAAAACCGTGAAGAATGCGGTAAGAGGAGAAAAAGAAGCTTACTAAAATGAGTTGAAAGCTGAGAGTTGAAAGTTAAAATCAAAAACACATGAAAAAAAGAAGTCTGATATTTTTATTATTACCTCTGTTGCTGACAGGATGCCAAAGCTATAAGAAAGTACCTTATTTGCAAGACGATTTGCAGCAGATTGCCATGGCGGATACAAGCGCCCGAAACATGACCTTGTACGATGCGCGCATCATGCCGAAAGACCTGCTGACAATCGTGGTGAGCTGCCCGGAAGAACCGGCATTGGCAGAACCGTTCAACTTGACAGTATCAACTCCTATCAGCAACATAGGAGATAAAATCACTACCCAACCAGTACTACAACAATACCTCGTAGACAATGACGGAAATGTAGAATTTCCCGTATTGGGCACTATCCACTTAGGTGGTCTTACCAAGGAAGAAGCCGAGCAATATATCAAGGACAAACTTAAGTCTCAGTTCCGTGAAACGCCCATTGTCACTGTGCGCATGATCAACTATAAAATATCCGTTATCGGTGAAGTCGGTCGTCCGGGAACTTTCACCATTTCCAATGAAAAGGTCAATATCTTTGAGGCCCTTGCTATGGCAGGTGATATGACTATTTACGGCATCCGAGACAATGTAAAGCTAATTCGCGAAGACAATACCGGCAAGCGAAAGATTGTCACACTCAACCTGAACGACCAGGACATTCTGCAATCGCCGTATTACTACCTGCAACAGAATGACATCCTGTATGTCACCCCCAATAAGACCAAGGCAAAAACATCCAATATCAGCAGCAGTACCACCATCTGGTTCTCGGTTATCGGCTCATTGGTATCATTGGCGAGTCTTATTATCGCAATTACAAAATAAGAGAAATTGAACCTCAACAAACAAAAATAAAAAAAAATTACAGACGTGAAAGAAGAAACATACGACGACCTGTTCGAAGAAAAAGAAGAAAAGACCAATTGGCAGGCAATGCTTTTCAAATACATCATTCGATGGCCTTGGTTCATCATCTCAGTCATTTTCTGTCTGGTATGCGCCTGGCTCTATCTGAAGGTCACTACTCCTGTATATAACATCAATGCCTCCATCATCATTAAAGATGACAAAAAAGGCGGAAACACCGGCAATGACCTCAATGCGTTTGAGGACCTCGGCATCATATCTTCTTCCAAGAATATTGATAATGAAATCGAAATTCTCCGCAGTAAATCGCTTATCAAGGATGTGGTCAGCGAATTGGGACTATACATCAGCTATTCCGGCGAAGGCAGATTCCAGAAGCCCGATTTATACGGTTCTTCTCCGGTATTCGTACATTTCCTGCCCGAAGATGCCGAACGGCTTAAAGCTCCCATCCTACTGACCGTCAACTATCAGTCCGGCAACCAGATAGATGTAACGGCAACCATCAATGGGAATACCGTCAACAAGCATTTCACGGAACTGCCTGCCGTTCTGTCCGGAGAGGCAGGCACACTCACGTTTACTTCCAATCCCGCCGCCCCCATTACCGGTAGCGGCAGTGTAGATGTGAGCATTGTCAATCCACTGTCCGTAGCCAAAGGGTATCGAAGCGCTTTATCCATCGAACCAACCAGCAAGACTACTTCCGTTGTTACCGTATCGATAAAGAATACAAACAAAAAACGCGGCGAGGATTTTATAAACAAACTTGTCGAAATCTATAATAAAAACGCCAACAACGATAAAAACGAAGTGGCACAGAACACCGCCCGCTTCATTGATGAACGCATCTCCGTCATCAACCAGGAATTAGGCACTACGGAACAGGAATTGGAAAGTTTCAAGCGCGAAGCGGGGCTTACCGACCTCAGCAGCGATGCCCAGCTTGCCGTCAGCGAACAGTCTGCCTACGAAAAACTTTGCGTAGAAAACGGTACCCAGCTCAATCTGGTCCAATACCTCTCCGAGTATATCCAAAAACCGGAAAATGCAACCGCCACTCTTCCTACCAATGTAGGACTGAACGACGAAACGTTATCAGACCTCATCGCCCAATACAATGCGTTGATTCTGGAACGTAACCGCCTGTTGCGTACCTCTTCGGAAACCAATCCGGTTGTCCGCCGCCTCGAAAACAATATACAAGACATGCGTGCCGGCATCCTCACAACCATTGCCAGCGTACGCAAAGGGCTGCTCATCACCAAAGCCGACCTTGAACGACAGGCAGGCAAGTACGCCGGACGCATCAGCAATGCTCCTGCCCAGGAACGCCGCTTTGTCAGCATCCAGCGCCAGCAGGAAATCAAGGCGGGACTCTATCTCATGCTGTTGCAGAAACGCGAGGAAAATAATATAGCACTCGCAGCCACCGCTAACAACGCTAAAATCATAGATGATGCATTGGCCGACGATTTCCCTATATCACCTAATAAAAAAATAATTTATATGGCAGCATTTGTGCTCGGTCTTGGCATTCCGATTGCCATCATCTATATACTGAACCTGCTGAGCTACCGTATTGAAGGACGCGCCGACGTTGAAAGACTCACCAATGTCTCCATTATCGGCGATGTTCCCTTGAACGATTCGGAAGACAAGCACGCCATTGCCGTCCGCGAAAACGACAACGACATCATGGCAGAGACTTTCCGCAGCCTGCGCACTAACCTGCTTTTCATGTTGGGCGACCCTGACAAGAAAGTAATTCTCGTTACCTCTACCATGAGCGGTGAAGGAAAGACATTCATCGCATCCAACCTGGCTGTCAGCCTGGCATTATTGGGCAAGAAGGTCATCATCGTGGGACTTGACATCCGCAAGCCGGGATTGAACAAGGTCTTCCGCATACACCACAAGGAAAAAGGAATCACCGGTTTCCTCTCCGCTCCCCAAAGTACCGATTTGCGTTCCATGATACTAACTTCCGAAGTATCGAACAATCTTCATGTACTGCCCGGTGGAGCCATCCCACCCAACCCCACGGAACTGTTGGCGCGCAAATCCCTGGACGATGCCATCGAACTGTTGAAAAAAGACTACGACTATGTCGTGCTCGACACTGCCCCTATCGGCATGGTCACCGACACGCAGCTCATAGCACGCGTTGCCGACATCAGCGTTTACGTATGCCGTGCCGACTATACGCACAAGAACGACTACCAGCTAATCAACGAGCTGTACGCCAACAAGCGTTTGCCCGGTCTGTGCACCGTTATCAACGGTCTGGACATGAAAAAGAAGAAGTACGGCTACTATTACGGCTACGGCAAGTACGGCAGGTACTACGGCTATGGCAAGAAATACGGTTATGGCTACGGGTACGGTTATGGCGATACTTCCGATTCGAAATAAGATATTCACCCCATAAGCCTGGGGAACTTCTACATGCAATGCTGTCCTTGTTTCCGGGCTTATTTTTTGTTTGTTTGCTTGTATGCTGTGGCAGCAGAGCGCTGCTGCCCGGCATACTTTTTAACCCAACCGAACGTAAAAAACAATGCAGAATACGAATCACATAGAAACAAAAACCAATACAGCACCCCGCCAATGGCTGGTGGCCTATGTACAGTCGTGCCTTGAGAAAAAGACTGCACAACGGCTTGCCGCTATGGGCATCGAGTGCTACCTGCCCGTCCAGAGCGAGATCCGCCAGTGGAGCGACCGCCGCAAACGGGTAGACCGTCTTGTGATTCCCATGATGATATTCGTGCATGTCACTCCGCAGGAACGGCCGCTCCCCCTGAGCCTGCAGGCGGTCAGCCGCTATATGGTACTGCGCGGCGAAAGCACCCCTGCCGTCATCCCCGACGAACAGATGAACCGGTTCCGCTTCATGCTCGACTACAGTCCCGAAGCGGTGGAAATGTGCAGCGCCCCGCTGGCTCCCGGCGATGCCGTGAAAGTAATAAAAGGGCCGCTTGCCGGACTCGAAGGAGAGCTTATCACTGTGAACGGGAAAAGTAAGGTTGCTGTGCGGCTGGATATGTTGGGGTGCGCGCATGTGGATGTACCTATAGGATTTGTCGAGAAAAAGGGGGAGGGAATGGAAGGACAAAAGAACAAAAAAACAAAAGAGACACAGAATACAAAAGAGATACAGAAGAGGAGGCAACAAGAAGAAAAGGCTGTACGATGATTTTACTATCACCCTACAGCCTTTTCAGCATCCCGCTATCAGAATTCCTTCCCTACATCAAAGCAGGGACATTGCTTGGTCCACTCCATGGGTTCCACTTCTCCGTTTCCGTTCAGGTCGGGACTGAGGTCCCTATGCCCCACTACACACGTACCGGGATAATCCTGTAATAACTTTCCCACCAGCACACTCAGCGAATGTCGCTGCCACTCTGTCCTCGTATCTTTCGGATTTCCGTAACGGTCCAGCCCACCTTCATAACAGATGCCTATCGAGTGAGCATTGTAGCCCCGCGCATGCGCCCCCACTTTGCTTACCGGACGGGTAGCCAGGACTCTTCCGTCACGCCGCACATAGAAATGATACCCCGTTCCGTCGAACCCTATAAGCCTGTGAGAAGCCTCCAGCGCCTGTTCGGTCAACGCATAGTTCTCGCGCGTAGAGCTACAATGGATTACTATCAGGTCAATCGCTCTCATCTCCTAAAATGTCATCGTATTCGCACCAAACACACCCAGCACAGCCGAAGCCACTGCAATTACCACTTTCAAAATCGTATCCCAAAAACCTTTACTTTTTCCCATACTTCTTTTTTTCAATTTAAAAATTTAAAATTCATCATTCAAAACACCTTATCCTTATCCCAACGGGTTCTCTTCCTCACCGCCGGCATTTCCGCCGCCGTTGCCGCTACCGCCCGATGTCTTGTTGTCGTCGGACACCAGCTCAAAATTAATGTTGTTGGGTGCGCCCTTCGTGGTGGCAACCGAGTCGTTCACCAGTCTGAGCGTAGTGGCGACCTTGAAATTAATCCGCACCTTGTCAATATTCTTCACCGTACAATCCTTGGGATTTTCCGTTGCTATGCAGTGAAACGAAGTGCGGAAGATACCGAAATCATCCAGACGGACACTGTTGCCGTCGGTCAGCTTCTCGCGCATATTTCTCACAATCGCCTTGCCCACGTGCAGCACATCCTCTGCCGACATACCTCCCAAAGCCTCTATTTCTTCCGAGATGCGTTTCAAATCATACATCTTCGCGTCGCGCGGTTTTCTTTTCAGGATATAAACCAACGGAGACGTCTTGTCGCCAATCTTCTTGTAGCGCTGTGCGCGTACCACCAATGCTGTTGCCATAATTTTTAAGTTTTAATTGTTAATTGTAAATCAATCATCGCTCAATCCGAAGGGGCCCTTTCTTCTGACCGGCGATACAAAGATAGCACCTTCCCCACCCGCTTCCGCCCCTTTCCGCTCCTTCGCACATCATTGCACACCATAAAGCGTTTTTCTGCAACTTATGACACCTTACGACGCGATAAACTGTCCTTTTTTCTTTCGCAAACCACTAATTTTCACTAACTTTACATCATAAAAACAAGTAATAAAGAACATGGAAAAATCCTCTTTCATCCCCCGCAGCTACAGCAAAAGCGAGCTGGCAATCTTATACAGTCCCAGCATCACGCCCAAGGCAGCCGTCCGCAAGCTCAACCGCTGGATAGCCTTCAAACCCGGACTCCTGGAACAGCTTGCCGCCACCGGCATGCTTCCCAATGCCAAGTGCTACACTCCGATTCAGGTGCACGTCATCGTAGAAGCATTGGGAGAACCATAGCCTCCGAAAAACCAGGAGTTTAAAAGCCGAATGCCCGGAGTTTGCATCTGAAACTCCGGGCATTCCATCCTGAAACACAAGGCATTCCGGGAGCAAACACCCGGTCTTTCAAGAGCAAACTCACGGGGTTACCAGCCCCATCCACGGCAGCCTGTCCTTATCCAGAACCTTCCCCTGCATCTCGGTCATTATCTGCTCCTCCGATTCCCGTTCGTCATACCGCCCGCACGGCTGCCTCACAAACAGCACGCTTCCCGTCCGGCACAAATCCTGGTCGCGCACTTTCAGCATATCGAGCCGGGTATAGCGCCTGTCCGGTTCCTCGATGCGGCTTATGGAAAAGATGAAATCGGCAAGGTTCGCCCAGTTGGCGCTGCCCGAAATGGTGTACATATCTATCTCCTCCAGCTCGTTCTTCCCGTTCAGCTTTTTCAGGCTGCGGGGATGCGCCACGATAATCACCCAGACACCGTTGTTACGCCCCCACGCCTGCATCTGCGTCAGCATGCCCTTGATGGCCTGCGTCTCCGTGTTGTAGCGTCCGGTTTCCATTTCCATGAAGAGGTACGGGTCGATGATGAGATACTTCAGCGGCATGGCGCGTTTCACCCGCTCCGCGCGCTCTATGATGTTGGCGGGCGTGGGCGAAACCTCGTGCAGGTCCAGATGCACCATGTGCCCGTCCAGGAAAGAGACGATGGGCTGCAACTGTTCGCGGGTGTATGCCGCCGTGTTCACCTTGCCCAGCATCAGGCGGATAAGATTTGCCATGTGTTTGTTCTTGTCGGGAACCTCAAAAGAGAGGTAGCACACGTTACGTCCCGTCTTGGCCATGAGGCGGCAGGTCAGGTCGTTCAGAAAATCCGTCTTGCCGCTGTTGGGCTTTCCGGTGGCAATTATCAGTCCGCCCTGGTCGGTTGGATGGAACACCCGGTCGGTAAGCGGACCGTAACCCACATCGTAACCGTGGTCGTAATTGCCGTTCAGCACGTTCATAATCTCATCCGCACGTTCGCTCACGGTGATGATGTCCGATGTACGGTGCGGACATGCCGAGCCGATAATCTCGCGCACCACATCGGCGCCGTACGCCACAAGCACGTCGGATATGTCCTTGCAGCCGCCGGGCAGGACGGTGAACAGGCATCGCGTACCGAAATAGTCGGCAAGATGCTTCACAAGCGTCCTTCCGGGCAGGTCGCTGTCGCCACAAATCACCAGCTCCTGCACCCGGTCCAGCCAGGGGCGGAAAGCCTCGAAACCTTTGGAAAGGTCGCTTGCCGCGCCGTTGGGCACGCTGATGACATACGGATAGCCCGCCTCGCGCAACGTCAGCACATCCCTTTCCCCTTCGGTGACAATCAGGCGCGGAATATTCTCTTCGGCAATCAGCAGCGGGTTGATACAGTCGATGTTGTAAGGCGGGCAAGGCGTAGTGGGCGAATCCTGGCTCCAGCATTTGGTATAGCCGGAAGCGGTGGCGTCGCACGAGCGGTACTTCACGTTGACGGGCTGCCCGTTGATATAGTTCACATAGGCGATGCACTGGTACATCATCCCCGCAGCATTCTTTTTATCCTTTCCGTCCTTGCTGTCCTTGCCTCCGAAGCAGCGGTGCACCAGGCAGCCGATACGTGCGTCGATGGCTGTTTTCAATGAGATTCCCATATCGGCAAGATAACGGCGGGCGGCAAGCTGTCCGGTATCGGAGGTCTCCGGGTCATCGGTCAGCGGCTTGATTTTGGCAATTACCTCAGGCGACAGCCGCTTGTAGTCTTCGGGAATCATCGACACCTCAAATGCAGCGTTCCCTCCGCCTGCCGATGCCATATCGCCCGGCTCTCCTTTCCCGGCACTTCCCTTCGCCATCGGCGAAGCTCCCGCCGGACTCCCGGCATCCTGCCATCCCGTGTTTCTGCGCTCTGTCCAAAAGTCCTTCAGCTTCCCGTGAAAGTCGCACCCCGCATAAAAGCAGCAGTACAATCCCGTATCGCGCGAAATGGCAAGATGTTTTTTCCCGCACTTGGGACACTCTGCTATATAATTCTTCCCCGCTCTTCTACGCTCGGGAAAATCACTCAAATAATAAAACGGCTTCATCCTCCGAAATTTTATAATTTATAACTCATAACTCACAACTCCCCCCATTTTCCACTCAGCACGTTCCACTCCGCTCCCGCTCCCGGGCGGGGCGGTGCATTGTCCGGTATGTTCACCATCCCTTCCAGCGGGTCGTCGTAAAAGCGCAGACCGCTTTCCTTATCCGTCCACTCAAACTCGCAGAGCGGATGGTTGTTGCGTTGTTCACTCCGCATGTCGGCAAGGTTCTGTACCCGTTGCCGCCTTCCGGCATCCGTGGCATCTTTCAGCATCCGCAGCCCGCCGGCGGATTTCAACAGGTTGCTCAGCCAGCACAGCCGCCCTACATGAGTGGATTTCATAAAGCGTTCCTGGCTTGCGAAGTAAGGCACCAGCAATTCGTTCACCAGGTACACCAGGTTGGCGCAGGCATCTTCGCGCGCCAGTCCCTCCTTCTGCTGGAAGCCGTCGATGAGCGGAGTGAAAATCCGCATCTTATCCATCGGATTTTTGTTGATGAGGTGAAAGAAATTGCGTGCGGCTTCCAGGCTTTTTTCCGCAGAAGAAATCCTTCCGGAGGATGTATTATTCTTATTATCCTGTATAGTATATATATTATATATATCCTCCTGCGGTAATTTTACCGGTAAAGTTTCCGCGGAATCATCCGTTTTTTCTTTCTCTTTCCAGAGGTAGGAATAGAACGAACTCATCCCGTACACATTGTCGCCGGGTACGATGCCGAACGCTCCGCTCAACCTGACCGCTTCCACCAGATACCGCGCGTTCTTAAACTTCAGCGCCTTGCTGATATCATAGAAATTCTCCACGGGATAAACCGCATCCTCGTTCATGTAGGCAGTCATCCCCAACATCAGTTCCAACAGCTTTGCAATGGTGGAATCCGTAATTTTCCGACTTTTCCACTGCCCTATGGTCTTTTGCAGCTCCCGTACGGAAAGAGTAGTTTTATGTGCTTTCATAGCATTTATATTTTAAATTGTTTTAAAAACTGTTGCAAAGGTATACCTTTGTACCCAAATTACCTGTACCCACTATGTAGGTACAGGAATCAAATATTTCTATTTTATTAACTAAAACAAATTTATTATGAAATCGAACAGATTTATTTCCGATCATCCGGAATTCGGTGCATTCCTCAAAAAAGAACTGGAACAGCTTGATATCCGAAGAGAGGCATTCCGTTCCACCTGTCACATGAAGCAAAACTATCTTGAGGACATAAAAAAGGGCTCCATAATTATGAGGTAGACAGCTACGAAATCATTCTGAGCGCATTTAAAGAGTTCACAACGCCTGAAAACGCACAACGTATCTATCGGGAAGGGGTAAAAACTTTATTTCCTAAACTGAAAGAGTAAAGTTTTATTGCAGTTTTACGAGGAGACATGTCATTAATTTTTCTTCATAAAACTTGGCATATTACAACTAAATTTGTAAATTTGCCGCACATTTATCAATCACTATTGCTTTCGTCTTTCCCGGATTTTGGGAGGGGCGAAAGCGTAGCGTACTTATCATAAAGCGAAATCTATATTTCACATAGAATTTATAATATATTCGATTCTAATATTAATAATCTTAATTACTACTTATCTAAGTAAAATGGTAAGCAGTCAAAAAATGGCTATTGCTTGAAAGTTCTATATTCGCAACGAACAAAATTTTAGAATTTATGTATAGCAGTGAAGATCTTGAAAGATTTTATTTTCAGTACCAGACCGAGGCTTTTCCTCATGGAGAATCTTTCTAATCGTTTTGGGTTAAGAACAAAGTACTTTATAACATTTTTCAGAAATGGTTCAAGAATACTTGAAAAAAAGTAGTTGAAGTCCGGATTTATGGTGCTCCTGCAACTAACCATGAGGAAAAATATAAGACTAGCGATCAAGCTCAACTGTATCACAAAGACGAAATGACAAGCTTGTTCGTATTTGGATTGACATTCTTATTTACACTTAATAAATTATTCCTAAGTATTGTGCAACAAAATTGTTTCAATACCTTACAAATATATATAGTAACCTACTATAAAACAATCTCTAATTAGAATTTTAAAATTAGACGACAAAAATGTCAAAAATATCAGATAACAATAAACGAATTGCCCAAAACACAATCATCTTATATATACGAATGATATTCACACTAGTGATAAACTTATACATAAGTCGTGTCATATTAAATGTATTAGGAATCACTGATTTTGGTATTTATAATGTGGTTGGTGGTCTTGTTGTTATGTTTTCTGCACTATCTGGCTCCATATCCGCGTCTATTCGCAGGTTTCTCACAATAGAACTCGGAAATGAAAATATACAGAAAATGCAATCTGTCTTTGTATCATCTATAATAATACAAGTCTTACTATCATTATTCCTATTATTTCTATCAGAAACAATAGGAATATGGTTTTTGAATACACAAATGACTATTCCTGATGAAAGAATAATAGCAGCTAATTGGTGTTTTCAATGTTCTATATTAACATTAATGATTAATCTAATTTCCATCCCATATAATTCAGTAATAGTGGCCCATGAACATATGTCTGCATATGCCTATATTGGCATTTTTGAAACAGTATTAAAATTAGTAGTCGTATTTATGGTAATGAATTCTTCATTTGACAAACTTATTTATTATTCATGTCTTATCTTAGGAGTAACTATCGTAATACGTATCATTTATGGAATTTATTGTAAACGACATTTCGAAGAGTGTAAATGGGACTTAACCTTCAATAAATTACTTATAAAACAAATGCTCTGTTTTTCTGGTTGGAATTTTATTGGTGTTATATCATCAGCCCTGAGAGACCAAGGTGTCAACATTGTCATGAATGTATTTTGTGGTCCAATAGTAAATGCAGCTAGAGGTATATCTGCACAAGTTAATTCTGCTATTAATAGCTTTGTTGTAAACTTTACTATGGCTCTAAATCCACAAATTACCAAAAATTATGCTGCTGGTAATTTTGATTATGTAAATACATTAATAAAACAAGGAGCTAAACTATCTTTTTATATGCTTCTAATTTTATCACTACCAGTACTCGTAGAAACTGAATATATACTAAAGTTATGGCTGAACGATGTACCTATTTACACCGTTGAATTCGTACGACTTATACTAATTTTTTCAATGTGTGAATCTTTGTCATATTCAATCATAACAGCTATATATGCCAATGGGAATATAAAAAAGTATGAATTAATTGTTAGCGGAATTCAATTATTAAATTTCCCTATTTCATATATTCTCCTAAAATTAGGGGTTATGCCATATTGGACTATTGCAACTTTTATCTTCACTTCTCTATGTTGTTTAATAATTCGTCTTTTCATAGCAAAAACTCTTATTAATATAAAAGTAAAAGATTTTTTTAGTGAAGTTTGTATAAAAGTAACAATAGTATCATTACTTTCTGCATTATTACCATTTTGGATTAAAAATTTTTTTAATGACAACTTCATATCATTTATATGTATGAGTTTTATCACAATGATTTATACACTCATTATTGTATATATAGTAGGTTGTAATATAATTGAACGTGCCTTAATCCATAGGGCAATACTATCAATGGTAAAAAAAATCACTGCTCATAAAAATAAATAACAATATATATTTATGTTTTCTCTTTTACATATTATATGAATGTGATAAAAAACATTTAGATTATAGAGTATAATAATTAGGGAAACCATTTATCTCATATACTCAAGAATAACAATTTCATTACGATAAAATTAAAATATATCAAAAATAGAAGATGATTAACATTAAAGATAAAGCAGAATGTTGCGGCTGTTCAGCTTGCATGGCTATATGTAGTAAAAAGGCTATTTCGATGCAGGCAGACACCCCTCTTGGTTTTCTTTATCCGCATGTAGACATATCACTTTGTATAAATTGCGGTAGATGTGAAGAAATTTGTCAGTTCAAAAAAAACTATAAACGATATGAGAATTATGATTCACCTATTGTATACGCTTTACGTACATCTAATAAAGAGGAGTTAAAAAAAAGCCAAAGTGGAGCTGCTTTCTTACTTTTTTCTGACCTTATATTACTCCAAGGTGGAGTGATTTATGGAGCAATTTTTGATAAAGGTTTCCAAGTAATACATTCAAGAGCTAGATCCAAAGAGGAAAGAGAAAAAATGCGTATGTCAAAATATGTACAAAGTGATATGAGAAATATATACATATCTATAAAAAACGATTTAAAACTCGGACTAAAAGTACTTTTTACAGGTACTCCTTGCCAGGTAGCGGGAATCCGCTCATTCATTGGAGAAAAACTATCCACGAATCTTTATACAATAGATTTGGTTTGTCATGGTGTACCCTCTCCTAAAGTATGGCAAGACTATCTCAATTTTTTAAGGAAAAAGTATAAACAAGACATATTTTACATAATAACACGTGACAAAAAATATGGTTGGTCTTCCCATAATGAAACTTATATTTTAGCAAATGGGAAAGAAAAGAAAAGAAGTACTTTTCGTGAATTATTTTATAGACATTATATTGTAAGAGAATCTTGTAGCAATTGTAAATTTACCAATATACAACGTGTATCTGATATAACAATTGGAGATTTTTGGGGATGGGAAAAGTATCACACAGAATTTATGGATAATAAAGGTCTATCATTAGTCTATATTAATTCAAATAAGGGACAACTTCTGTTCGATTCTATCACGCCCAATGCTGAAATTGTAAAAAGTAGTGTTCAAGAAAGTATTCAACCCCAATTATTACATCCAATAACATTACCAACCGATAGGGATATTTTTTTAAATAGTTATCAAAAATTCGGATTTAAATATATAGCATATAAATATAGTGATATTGGTTTGTATTATAAATTTCATTCATTTATCTTTAACCTATTAGCAAAATTAAAGAAATGAAGATTGGTATTCTCACATTCCACTGTGCACACAATTATGGCGCAGTATTACAAGCATTTGGTCTTCAAGAGTTTTTAAAACAAATTGGACATGATCCCTATATAATCAATTATACTCCATCATATTTACTAAATGGATATCAAAAATTTTCTAAATTTTATTGGGTAGATAAAAATATTTTAAAATTACTAAAAAAATTACAAACAGAACCATTTATATTTATACAAAGATATTTTAGATGGAAAGCTTTCAATAAATTTATTTATTGTAGAATGAGACTATGTCCATATGATAATCACAATGATTTCCTTTTTGACGCCATTATCATAGGAAGTGATCAGGTCTGGAATTCAAAAATATCAAATGGATGTTTTGATGATGTATATTTTGGCATCAATGCTAATTGTAAAATCATTGCCTATGCTGCAAGTAGTAGATCCAAAGAATTAAATAAATATGAAAAAGATTATTATAAACAACATCTAGGAAAATTTGCTGCGATAGGAGTAAGAGAGAATTCTTTAAAAAAATTACTTCAACCATTGGTTGACACTCCCATACAGGTAACTTTAGATCCCACCTTATTAGCGGGAGTTAAAGTATTTGACAAAATTGCATCTTGTGTTAAACCAAACAAATATATTCTTCTGTATGAAGTAGAAGAACACGTAGAAACTTACAAAATAACAAAACTATTAGCAAATCAGTTAAATGCAACCATTATAGAATTAGTAGCTCCTTTATCTGTAAAACGACTATTGAAAAAAAAGCAAACTGCATCTCCCGAAGAATTTCTTGGATATATCAAAAATGCAGCATGTATCATAACCTCATCTTTTCATGGTGTGGCACTATCTGTTTTATTCAACCGCCCTTTCTATGCATTACGCCAAAATACAAATGCAGACTTACGAACAGAGAGTTTATTAGAATTACTAAAACTTACTGATAGATTTATCAACTTTAACTCATCTCCATTATTCTCTGAAATAGATTATAATAGAGTAAATCATCTATTAAATGTAGAACGTGAAAAGTCAGTTTCTTTTTTAAAAAAAGCCTTAGGATAATGAAAATTGCTGTTATAAATCCCTCTATGTGCTTGGCCGGTGGTGTTGAGCGTGTAATATCTATACAAGTAAATACCTGGGTAGAAAAATATAATCATGATGTTATCATTATTACTCAAGCTGACCCAAGCTGTTCTTCATTTTATAAATTAAACGAACATATAAGAATTATATATACAGGAGATTTAATACATTACAACATATTAGATGATATACGAGGTATTCGTATGTTTAGAAAGCGGAAACAAAGAATTAATCAGTATAAGAATATCATAAAAAGAGAAGCACCAAATATTATTATTTCCATGATGCAAGGAGAAGAAAATTTTTTTCTGCACAAAATTTCAAATAACATTCCTATTATTGGGGTTAATCATTTAACAATCAAATGGAGGAAAGGGATTTTAGAAAAAAAGTTAACAAAACGCATATCTATGTATATAACTTATTGTAATCACCTTTCACATTGGAAAAAGTATGATGCTATAGTTGCTTTATCAAAAACAGACAGGGATAATCTGCATAAATCTGGATGTAAGACCTATTATATTCCCAATCCATGTAGTTTTCCTATTATTAATGAAGAAACACATGAACGAAAAAAACAAGTTGTAATGATTGGTAGACTAGATTATTTAAAAGGGCAAGATCAGCTTTTAAAAATCTGGAAACAAGTATCAAATAAATTTCCTGAATGGACTTTATTGTTTGTAGGAGATGGAGAAGCTAAACAACGCTTATTAAAAATAGAAAAAGAATATGGAATAGAAAATAGTATTAGACATATTTATAAATCCGATAATATACAGTCTATCCTTACTTCATCTTCTATTTTAGCCTTTACTTCCCGGTTAGAAAGTTTTGGTATGGTTATATTGGAGGCTTTCTGTTGCGGATTACCAGTAATAAGTTATGATTGCGAAAATGGACCAAGAGATTTAGTTATATCAAACAAGAATGGTTTTCTAATTCCAGAAGGCAATGAGGAATTATTTATAAATCTATTAACTTCTTTGATGAATAACGCAAATCTTCGCAAAGAACTAGGAATTAATGCTAAAATAACAGCTGATGTTTACAATATAGACAACGTAATGAACCAATGGGAAACCTTACTAAAATTACTTACAAAAAATCAAATCAATGGATAATGTTTTATTAAGTATTATCATTCCTGTATACAACGGTGGAGATTGCTTAACAGCATGCTTAGACAGTCTTTTAAATCAAACTAATCCTGGTTACAGTTATGAAATTATCATTATCAATGATGGTTCTACTGATCATACAAACAACATATGTAAAATTTACGCAAAACAGTATAGCAACGTAAAGGTTGTAAATCAACAAAATGCAGGCGTCAGTTCCGCACGAAATCATGGTATTAACATAGCACATGGAAATTGGATTACATTTTGTGATTGTGACGATACTGTAACCCCTAATTGGTTGAAAGATTTTTCCTTAGAAAAAAATCAAGAATATGATTTAATATCAACAGGTTTAAGTTGCAATAATTGGCTCTATCAAGGGAGAAAAAATGTTTTTTTATCCTTAAATACATATCAAGGTTCGGAGATTTCTAAATTAGTACTAGAACTATATCAAAAAAACATGCTAGGCTTTGTATGGAATAAAGTCTTTAAAAAACAAATTATCCAAAAGCATTGTTTACAATTTAATACAAATATAAAATATAAGGAAGATTTAGTTTTTACCCTCTCATATATTCTATATACTAACAAAATTCTTCAGTTACCAACCTGCAACTATAATTATATCTTTTCTACAAGTATATCAAAATTTGGAGCTCAGGATTCTTTTTTTGTAAATCTTAAAATAACCCATCTACTAAAAAGAATCTTAATAAAGGAAGATTTCCTTGTCATTGAAAAAGAATTAATGCATGAAACGGCAACAGTCATTGTTGACACATATATTGATAAATCAAAAACATTTTCACAACATCAAAAAATGTGGAAAGAATTGCATTCTGCATTTGATGGAAATAAAATAATAACAAAACGTAAATTATTTAATATTGCATATTGTTATCATTCTTTTTTTATCACAGATTTATTACTTAAAATACTCTGTTACTTCAAAAGAAAATGACAGATTTCATACAAAAAAATAGAAAAATAAATATTCTAAGTTGGCTAGTAATAATAATGGGATTTGTATCCATTAATCGGCTAGATCAATATACAAGCTGGATTGTAAGTTTTGCATTTTATTATTTATGCTTCATATTAAAATCACCAAAAGCATATACAAACAACAAATTACTTACCGTTTACCTTATTTATCTCTCAATTGAAATAATAAGAGGTATTTTTATCGCAGATGGATATTGGGAATATAAAAATCTTATAACCGGAGCTTTAGCTCTATTGATGCCATCTATGTTACTTATTTTTGAAAGTCCATATATTTCTGGTGCAATTTTAAATCGTTGGTTTAAAATTGGTCTTCCATTGTACATCGTAGCCTTATTATTAGACTTAGCGCTAGGTGCCTCCCACCTTTATTTAGGTTTTGTCTTAGTTTGGGGATGTTTTATCCCAATAATTACAAATAAAAAATACAAAATCATATTTTTATTTCTCCTTCTATTAATGATTACAGGTGCGTTAGACGACAGAGCACAAGCAATAAAAGCGACATTGGCCCTTATATTTACTTGTTTGTTATATTTTAAAGTTTTTTTAAAAAATTGGGTATTAAAAACAATAACTATATTTTTCTTTTTATGCCCAGCTATACTTATTTTTTTAGGTATAATAGGAAAATATAATTTTTTTGAGGAGGGAATTACCCCTATTGTAAACTTAATAGGTGTTTCTAGTGATAAATCAGATATTGCACAAGCCGATACTCGTACATTTATATATGTAGATGTCATTAAATCATCAATGGACAATAATTATATTTTTTTAGGAAATACCCCAGCTCGAGGAAATCGTAGTAGCATATATGATTTAAATATAATCGATGTATCTCTAGATGTTACCAAAAAGGGAGAAAGGCATTATAACGAATTATGCCATTTAAATGTATATACTTGGATTGGTTTAATAGGATTAGTATTCTATTCACTATTCTACATTCGTGCTGCTTATCTTGCTGTTTTTAAAAGTAAAAGTCTATATATGCAAATTCTAGGGTGTTTTATTGCTTTTAAATGGATGTTTGGTTGGATTGAAGACATCAATCTTTTTAACATTCAGAATATTTCAATTTGGATGGCTATTGCAATTTGTTCTTCTTCTCACTTCTTACAAATGAGTAACAAGCAATTCAAGTATTGGCTAAACAATCTATTCAATCAACACTATAAATACAAACAACATAAGTTAATAAAAAATTAAATATGAGAGTTCTTTGGTTATCAATAAATCCGGGATTGTATAGTAATAGCAGTTGTTCATACAATGGTGGTGGATGGATATCATCTGTGCAATCATTGATACAACAATCACACGATGTAGATTTAGCACTAGCCTTTATCACATCAGACAAAAAAAAGACTTCTGTACAAATAAACAAGACAAAATATTACCCTATATATAGTAAGCCTCAAAACATATTATCCAAATTATATTTTTATTATAACGGTTATAAACATATAGATGATAATATGTATGTACAACAAATAAAGATCATAATTGATGATTTCAAACCTGACATAATTCAATTATTTGGCTTAGAAAATTGTATGGCAACAATATTAGATAAAACAAACATTCCTATCGTTGTTCATTTACAAGGTTTACTTGCACCTTACAATAATGCTTTCTTTCCAATAGGAATGAATAAGAGCAGTTTCAGATGGCCACCTACGATCCGAGAATGGATTTTAAGAAATGGTTATATTTATGCAAAAAAATCCATTCAAATAAAAAGTGAACGAGAAAAAGTACTTTTTAAACGGATGAAATATGCAATGGGACGTACAAAATGGGATTATGAAGTATCTCAATTATTATCTCCACAATCCCAATATTATCATGTAGACGAAGTTATGCGTTCTTATTTCTACGAAAAAGCTGGTACATACAATATTCCCAAAAGAAAAAAAATTGTCATCACTTCCACCATATCAGAAACCATGTATAAAGGTTTAGATTTAATATTTAAAACAGCACATTTATTAGAACATGAAACAACTTTAGATTTTGAATGGCGCATAGTAGGAGTTAATAGTTCTTCAAATTTTGTACATTTTTTTAAAAAAGAAATTCCAATACGGACATCTAAAATACATTATCTTGGTGTATTAAATGCAGAAGAACTAGGTGCTAATCTCTTAGATTCTAATGTATATGTCCATCCTTCTTATATAGACAACAGTCCCAATAGTGTCTGTGAAGCACAGCTATTAGGTATACCAATTATCGCAACAAATGTAGGCGGGATCTCCTCTTTAATTGAAAATGGAAAAACAGGATTTCTCGTTCCTGCAAATGCTCCATATGAATTAGCATATCGTATAAAAAATATAGCAACCAATCCCAAAGAATCCTATGTAATAGGGTATAATGGTTATTTAATAGCTCAAAATAGACATAATAAGAAATCTATACTAACACAATTATTAAATACGTATAAAGAAATTATTAATATTCAATCTTCATTTAATGAAAAAAAATAAAATGTTACACCTAAATATAATATTTATATTTTATAAATGCATCAGAAAAATACAACTATATAGTGCTAGCATCTGGAATAATGCTAAAACTAAAATATTATTTCATTGCAACAATATAAGTTTTACTTCATTCCAAACTAATGGAGTACCCTATATTATGATTGCCCGTGGTGGAAAATGTGATATTGGTAATAATTTTATCATGAATAATGGGATTAATGGAAATCCCATAGGACATTATGAAAAATGTACTTTTTTTGTAGATAAAGGAGCAAGATTAACTATAGGTGAAAATGTAGGAATTTCACAAACGGCATTAATAGCAATAGCTGACATAACAATTGGTAATAATGTAAAAATAGGTGGCGGAACCTGTATATATACTTCAGATTTTCATTGTTTAGATCCACAAATTAGAATATCAAAAGAAGATATAAAATATCGTAAAAATGCTCCAATACAAATTAAGGATAATGCATTTATTGGGGCAAGAAGTTTAATTCTAAAGGGTGTAACAATTGGTAAAAATAGCATTATAGGAGCAGGTTCTGTAGTTACAAAATCTATACCTGATAATCAAATTTGGGCAGGAAACCCAGCCAAATTCATACGAAACATTCAATATCAATGACAACAATTGCAGCATTAATCACTTGTTTCAATCGCAAAGATAAGACTTTGCGGTGTATTCATGAAATAAAATCTTCAAAAACAGAAGAAAATATACAAGTAGACATCTACGTTGTAGATGGTGGTTCGGAAGATGGCACAGTTGAAGCTATTCAGACTATTTTTCCTGAAGTCAAGATAGAACAACATAAAGGACTCTTTTGGGCTGGTGGTATGCGTACTGCTTGGAGCATGGCTTGCAAAAATAAAATAAAATATGACTTTTTTTGGCTCATAAATGATGATACCACTCCTTTTAATGATTGCTTACAAAATTTACTTAGCTCAGATGAATATGCTCAAAAACAATATGGAAAAAGTGGCATATATGTTGGCGCAACTAGAGATGTAAAGTCTGGTAAAATGACTTATGGAGGAGAGATTGAAGGCAAAGGACATATTTTACCTAATGGTACATATCAAGAAATAGAATTAGGGAACGCCAATATTATGCTAGTTAGTCGAGAAGTATTCCTTGCTATCGGTAGTTTTTGCAAAGATTATACACATGGAATTGCAGATTATGATTATACTTTAAGAGCTGTTCGTGCAGGATATCCAGTATTACTTCTACCTTCGTTTTGTGGTTGTTGTGAAAATGACCACCCTAGGACATGGAGTTCTCAACAAGTTTCACTTAAAGAAAGAATTAAATATCTATATTCTCCCAAAGGACTTGCTTACAGAGAATATATGCTATATGTCAAACGTTTCTATCCTCAAAAAGTGTTTTTTATTCGCATCAAACTTTGGGCAAAAACTCTATTTCCATTTTTTTGGGAAAAATTAAAAAAATAGCGTAAAATATAAAATGCAATGAAACGAAAAATATTAATCTTTCATCCCTATTTAGCAACATACCGAATAGATATCTATAATAGACTGTCTCGTGATTATAATATTGAAGTCTTATTAACAGGCTCCCGCTTAGAGCTACGGACACTAGGATTTAATTTAGATAAGGTAAATCAAAATGCGAAATTTAAATATTTATATTACAATAAAGGATTGTATATTGGAAGGCACTTAATCTCATCAATATTCATAAAAACAATAAAAAGATTTCAACCTGACATTATTTTAGCACATGAATATGGAATAAATACTATAATGGCTATCCTTGCACGTCCATTTTTCCATTATAAACTATTTATTACTTGTGACGATAGTCTACAAATGGCTAAAGAATATTCTTCAAAGAGAGAAAGGCTACGAAACTTCATCATCCAACACATAGATGGAGAGTTAGTGGTAAGTAAAGATACTCAAAAGTATTTACAACAATTATATCCCCTAAAAAAGTATAAATTTATTTACTTTCCAATTATACAAGACGACAAAATATTATCAAAAAAAATACTAAAGAGCGCTGAATTGGCCAATTATTATCGAAAAAAATACAATTTAAACAATAAAAAAATTATACTTTATGTCGGTCGCTTCATTAAAGTAAAAAATTTATCTCTTTTACTTCATGCCTATGCTAATTTAGCAAATGAAGATAATATCCTTGTTATGGTTGGAGACGGAGATTTAAAAGAAAAACTTCAAGAACTCATTTGTACATTAAACTTAGAAAAACAAGTTTTGATGACTGGTTCCCTGAATGGAGAAGCACTATATGCTTGGTATTATTTAGCAAATGTTTCAGTTCTAACAAGTACTCGCGAAGCTTTTGGAGCAGTAGTTAATGAAGCTCTCGTTGGTGGTTGTTTTTCAGTTGTTTCAGATCATGCAGGAGCAAGTACATTAATAGAAAATGGTATTAATGGATATATTTTTAAAAATAACCATTGTGATGATTTGACAAAAATGTTAAAAAAAGCATTAGATCAAAATATAGAAAAACAGCATTCAAATAGAATGCCACAATCATTTGATACATTTTATAACCAACTTACATCAACATTTTTCCCTGAAAATAGCTATACTAATAGAACTCACTCTTAAAAACAAAATTACATGTTATTCAACACTTTTAATTTTTGGGTAATTTTTCCTTTCATCTTTACTACTTATTGGCTTATTCCCTGTAAATATGAAAAAGCCAAAAAGTGGTCAATGATTATAATAAGCTATCTGCTCTATATGAATTATAAGCCATCTTATGCACTAATACTATTAGCTATCACACTTATTACTTATAGCGGAGCAATATATTTCCAAAAAAACAATTATCCTAAAACATGTTTAATATATCCTATTTCTTTACTTGTTTTATTACCACTGTTAATATTTAAATATTATAATTTTTTTAATAATTCCATATCTCATTTTTTAAATATAATAGGCTTAAATTGGAATATTCCCGGATTAAATTGGGCAATTCCTTTAGGTATATCTTTCTTTACATTTCAGGCATTAGGATATATGTTAGATGTATATTATAAAAAAATTAAAGCTGAAGAAAACTTTACAGACTATATTCTATTTTGTTCTTTCTTTCCACAAATAGCTAGTGGCCCCATCAGTAAAGCTTCTGAATTAATACCACAAATAAAAAAAATACATTCTTTTTCATATCAACAAGCAAAAACGGGAGCATGGTTTTTACTATGGGGAATATTTATCAAACTTTATATTGCTGATAGATTAGGACTATATGTAGATGTAGTCTACGGACATTATTATTATTATTCAGGTTTAACATGTTTTATTGCTAGTATATTTTATACCTTTCAAATATATTGTGACTTTTGTGGTTACTCGTTAATGGCTATCGGTATAGGTAAAATGTTAGGTTATGATTTAGTAAACAATTTCAATAGACCTTATTTTGCGGTAACTATAACAGATTTTTGGAAACGTTGGCATATATCCCTCACTAGATGGCTAACAACTTACATTTATATACCATTAGGTGGTAATAGGTGTTCTAAACTACGCTGTTATTTTAACACTATATCCACCTTTTTAGTAAGTGGACTGTGGCATGGTGCAAATTGGACATTCGTAATATGGGGATTAATACATGGAATAATTCAAATTATTGAAAAATATTACGGCATACAAAAAAATAAATGGGATAACAAAATAGTAATCATATTTCGCATATTACTAACATTTATGATTGTCAATTTTGCATGGATCTTTTTTAGGATGCCTTCTATAAAAGATGCCATATCTATAATAAATCACATGTTTTCCAACCATGAAATTTCTTTTTACTATGCTAGTATAGGAGATGTTTTGTTATATTTTTCTGGCATATTTATTTTACTCTTAAAAGAAATTCGAGAAGAATATTCTCCTTCTTTTCTTAACATTTTTGGTAACAAACATATCAAATGGTGTGTATATATATTATTATTTACTTTGATAATTAGTCAGGGAGTATTAGATAGTGGAAGTTTTATCTATGTAAGTTTTTAAATTATGAAAAAATTTATTTATAAATGTGCTGTTTTTTCTTTTTTAATTATAATTGTAGATTTTTCTTTCGGCATTATTTGTAAGTACTTACAACATAATGCCAAAGGTGGATACACTAAAGCACAATATGAAGCTTTTAAAAAGCAAAAAGCAGATATACTTGTATTAGGTTCATCAAGATCCATTTGCCATTATGTCCCTCAAATTCTAGAAGATTCATTAAAAATGAGTGTATACGACTGTGGCATGTCTGCAAATGGTATAATATTTCAATATCCTCAACTAATGACAATATTAGATAGACATACTCCCAAAATCATAATATATGAAATATTACCTGATTGCGACATTTATCAAGGAGATAACATAAAATATTTAGGAGCTTTAAAACGCTTTTATGGAAATAATCAATATGTTCATAAAATATACAAAGAACTAGCCCCTATAGAAAGTACTAAACTTATCTCAAACTTATACAAATATAACGGTGAATTCATACATATTATACGTGATTTTTTCAAACCTAGCTTTATTGCTGATAGAGGATTTACACCTAAATATGGTCAGTTGACATATACACCTATTGATGATGAGCCCCAAGATACTACACTAATTGATAATTACAAAAAGAGTCTTTTACTGAAAATGATTGATATATGCCATAAAAAAAATATTTCATTAGTTTTTTCTGCTTCCCCACACTACAAAACAGAATCTTTTGTGCGCTATAACCCCATTATACAGATATGCAAAGAACAAAAGATACCATTCATATCCTTTTACAATGATCCAGAAATATCTGATTCAAAAAAGTATTTTGTAGACAGCAAACACATGAATATTGAAGGTGCAAAATTATTTACATTAAAATTTGTAAACAAATTAATGACTATACAAAAAATGATATATCCACACCCATAACAAACTACTAAAATGAAGATTAATTACCATAATATGCCTAATGGTACAAATAGGCTAAACTTTACTTTAAGATACATATTCAATATAGCCCGCACATGGTATTGTTTTCATATTAAATATCCTTGGGTCAAATACAAAGGATTTGTACGAGTAATGCCTCATACTTCTTTTGCTAAAGGCATGAAAATAGAAATGGGGCATAATGTACAATTTGGAGAATATTGCAATATAGCAACTAATGTTATATTCCGAAATAATATCCTCATGGCTGGCAGAGTTTGCTTTGTTGGAAAAAACGACCATACATTTAGCACTCCAGGAGAGTTAATTTGGAATGGAGAACGAGGAGATAGCGGCATCACATATATAGAAGATGATGTTTGGATTTGTCACAATGCAACAATTGTTGGAGGAGTAACAATAGGCAAAGGTGCTATCATTGCAGCAGGAGCTGTTGTTACACAAAATGTTCCTCCATGTGAAATTTGGGGAGGAGTGCCTGCGAAAAAAATAAAAGATAGATTTAATAATAATACTGAAAAAGATAAACATATAGCTTACCTAGAACAAATATATAATTAAGTTTTTTTACAAAACACTTAAATAACTATGTTATCTATACTAATCAACGCATATGCCTGTTCCCCAAATATGGGAAGTGAACCTGGTATGGCATGGAATTGGTGTATAAACCTTGCCAAATATTGTGAATTACATATTATCACAGAAGGAGAGTTTCAAGAAAAAATTGAGGCTGTACTCCCAACTCTTCCGCAGGCCAAAAACATGCATTTCTATTATAATCCAGTATCAGATGAAATAAGAAAAATGTGCTGGAATCAAGGAGATTGGCGTTTTTATATTCACTACAAAAAATGGCAACAAAAAACATTAGCTATAGCCAAACAAATTATTAAAGAAAATAACATAGACATCATACATCAGCTCAATATGATCGGCTTTAGAGAGCCCGGATATCTATGGAGTTTAGATAAACCTTTTATATGGGGACCAACAAATGCAAAAGAGGCATTCCCTATAGCATATTTAGATGGCGCAACTTGGCAAAAAGTCTTATTTATAAAAATAAAAAATTTAATAAATAAAAATCAATTACGTTTTGCCACCAGAGTACATAAAGCTGCACAAAAAGCCTCCTTTATAATCGCAGCATCTACCGATTCCGCTAATGCGATAAAAAAATATTTTAAATGTACCCCCATCTTAATTAATGAATCCGGATGTGATATCACTGCTAATAACATTAGCCGCAGTTTTGAGAAAAACAGACCTTTAGAGGTGCTTTGGGTAGGAAGATTCATATTTACCAAACAACTAATAATTGCATTAGAAACATTAGCTGCTTGTAAAAATCCAAATATCAAATTGCATATTGTAGGAGGAAGTGTAGAAGAAGAGCAACCGTTTAAAGAAATATCAGAGAAATTATCAATTCAAAAGCAATGCGTTTGGCATGAAAAAGTTCCTCATGAAAAAGTACAAAGTCTCATGCAGCAATGTGACCTTTTCTTTTTTACCAGTATTGCAGAAGGCACACCACATGTCATACTTGAAGCATTTAATAATCTATTGCCTGTTTTATGTTTCAATACTTGTGGACACGGGGATTGTGTTAATGACAAAGTAGGTATAAAGATTGATTTATCTACTCCGAAGCAGTCGATAAAGGAATTTGCTTCCATCCTGAATACATTAGAAAACGATAGAAAAAAATTAAAAGAATTCTCTCTTAACTGTCCTAAGAGACAAAAGGAACTTTCATGGGATAATAAAGCAAAACAAATGATAAATTTATACAATAAGGCATTAAAATATAATAATTAAGCAATCAAATTATACAAATGTTAAATAACATAAACACTTTACGTGCTATCTCTATAGTAGGTATTTTAATAGCACACGTTTGTCTCCAATTAGGGAATGAAGCAATGGGACGTTTTTTAGGGTATTTATTTGTCGATGTTTTCTTTATTCTTTCTGCATTTCTGTTAGGACTAAAATATGGAAACTCACCTATAAGTTTTAATTTTTTGAGTAAAAGATGGTATAGATTATCAGATGTTTATTATCCATTTCTTATTATTTCCATCATTGCATTATTAACTTTCGGTATAAAAATTGATGGAACATCAATAGCATTACATCTTAGTTACACAAACTATTTGGTAAATAATCATCTTTATGGTACAGCCTTTGGACATCTTTGGTATCTATCCATGCAAATGGTTTGTTATATAATGATTTATATACTTTGCAACAAAGCATTATATACTTTGATAAATAAATTATTCGCAAATACTCATATATATAAACGATTAATAATCAGTGTATTAATTACCGCATGGGGGGGGGTATATATTAACTTTATTAGGGCTGCCTAACCGGGTATTCATAATATTATTCCTATATTTTATCGTATATATTAAAGCCAAAGATATTTTGCAATGGAGTGAAAATTATTCTAACACACTATGTATCATATTTTTTATGCTATCAAATACTTTTACTCTCTACTGTTTTATCTATCACAATTTAAATGAAAAATTATTGCTTAGAGACTGGATAGTACTTTCCACATCTCTAAGTTGGTTTTTATTATTTCTAAAGCCACTTAAGCATATAAAGCCATTTAGTATTATATCATTTTTATCTACAATTTCATTTGAAATCTATTTAGTACACCATCCGTTTATTTTAGGAGAATTATCATGGTTAAATTCGAAAAATGACAATGTTTTCATCACTATATACAAACTTATTGGTACAATATTGACAATATTAGTGTTATCATATTTTCTTCATATTATAGGAAAAAAATGTTTGATATCAAAAAGCATAAACAAGGTATTTAATTAAAAATCAATACATTTCTATATATAATAAAAGTATATAAATTTAAGTAGAAAACATAAGTCATTAGATTTATTTTAGTGGTCAAATGATAAACAAAAAAAGTATAAAGTATTTATCTATTATCACTACCACCCATGGTATCGGTGAGAAACAGATATTACTAAACAATCAGGAAACATCCACTCCCCTCACCCAAATTGCCGTAACCCGATTAAAAGCCGGAGAAGCAGCAGAAGAGCACCTACACCCCACCATGGAAGAATTCTTCCTGTTTCAAAAAGGAGATGCAAGTATGACAGTTGGCAAGGAACAGATAACATGTAGCAGTGGAGACTTTATCAGCATACCTGCCAATACCCTGCATTCTTTAAAAGCAATTACGGACATTGAAATCATAACCATAGGTTGTGCTATTCATTGATATAAACATACATTATCAAAATTTACTATTAAAAAGAGATGGAAAATCATATTGTGATCATGGCAGGTGGCATCGGAAGCCGATTCTGGCCGATGAGTACACCTGAATATCCCAAACAGTTTATTGATGTAATGGGATGCGGCAAGTCACTGATACAACTTACCGTAGAACGATTTGCACCACTATGCCCAATGGAAAACTTTTGGGTAGTGACCAGCGAGAAATATACGGATATTGTAAAAGAACAGTTGCCCGATTTGCCCGAATGCAACATCCTGGCAGAGCCGACTGCCCGCAATACGGCACCCTGCATTGCCTATGCCTGCTGGAAGATAAAGAAACAGCATCCGCAGGCAAATATCGTAGTAACTCCGTCGGACGCGCTGGTGATAAACACCGGTGAGTTTCAACGGATAATGCGCTGTGCACTCGATTTTACCGCCACAAACTGTTCCATTGTAACGATAGGCATCAAACCCAGCCGTCCGGAAACCGGATACGGCTACATACAGGCTGCGGAACAGATTAACGGTACTGAAATATACAAGGTAGACGCTTTCAAAGAAAAGCCGGATGTAGAAACTGCCAAAGAATACGTTGCCCACGGCAGCTACTTTTGGAATGCCGGCATTTTTGTGTGGAATGTAAATACCATAACTGATGCCATACGCAAGTTTACTCCGGATCTGGCTGCTATTATGGACGAAATGAGCCGGGATTTCTACACAGCACAAGAGACTGGCACTGTAGAAAGACTCTTCCCCACCTGTGAGAAAATATCCATAGACTACGCTGTAATGGAGAAAGCGGAAAGCATCTATACACTGCCTGCCGAATTCGGCTGGAGTGATTTGGGTAGTTGGGGGTCGCTAAGAACCCTGCTGCCGCAGGACGAACACGGAAATGCAGGTGTGGGGAATGACATCAGCCTGCACAACTGCCACAACTGTATTGTGCACACTGCCGGAGAGAAACAAGTGGTAGTGGAAGGACTGGACGGCTATATCATTGCCGAACGGAACGGTGCACTGCTGGTATGTAGCTTGAAAGAAGAACAAAATATCAAACGTTTTACTTTAAAACATTAGTGATTATGAAACGAAATTCAACAATGTCTCTGTTCGCAGCTATGTTGTTGCTTACAGGAAGCGGCTGTATTTTAATGACCGGCTGCCAGAAAGATTATGACGGCCAAATCGAAATTCTTCGGAATCAGATTGAAAATGGCGATGTTAACGTTGACAATCTGCTGGAAAAAATCGAACTGATTGAAAAGCAGATTGTAACCTTGCAGGAAGCAGCCAAGGAACATGCCGAATTCAAGGAGAGCATCAGCAAGCTTATCAAAGACCTGGAGACTACGAAAAATGAGCTGGAAGGAAAGATTGCCGAGTTGCAGAAAGCAATGGAGGAGAATGACCAGAACATAAAGAACATGATTGAACAGGCAGTACAGGAATTCGACAAGAAATTACTGGAACTGTCCAAGGAAATCGATGCCGAGATTTCTGCCAAATACAATGAACTGGACGGACGTATCCGGAAGCTTGAAGAGCAATACCAATCCCTGCAGGAAAAGCAGAATGCAACCGAAAAGGCTATCAGTGACTTGAAAGAAGAAATAGCCAATTTGAAAGAATCGCAACTGGAAGAGAAGCAAAAGCTGGAAAATGCCCTGAAACAATTGGAAGAGCTGAACCAGAAACTGACCGATAACCTCGAAAGAATAGACAGTAAACTCGAAGAACTGGATAATGCGGCAAAGGAAAATGCACAGAATCTGGAACAACTGAGGGAAGATACCAAAAACGACATCCTGAATTTAAAGAATGAAGTGGATGGTAAAATCAATGAAATCGATACACAATTGGAAGGCATCTCCGATGCGGTAAGTGAACTGCAGGATACGGTTCGGAACCTGAACACCCGCTATGACGAGCTTGACAAGCGTATCAATAAGCTGATAGGCGATTATGATGCTCAAATAGAAAAAATTTGGGACGCCATAAAAGACATAAACAATGGTGGCGGCACTACAGACCCCGAATTGTCCAAACTGGTAGAACAACTCCAGAATGACTTGAAAGACCTGCAAGCCAAAGTGGAAGAGCTTAACGCCAAATATTTGTCCATAGAATCGCTGTACGGAAAGCTGGGTGAAAGAATGGGTAATGTGGAAAGCATCGTAAAAGACCATACGGCACGCATCAGTGCTCTGGAAAAACAATTGGATGCATTGGGAGTACGTGTAACTGATTTGGAAAAACAGGTTGAACAGATGAAACAATTCTATGACGATGCCATTGCCGACATAGAAAACCGTCTGAATTCGCTTGAAAACGGAAGCGTGCCCCCGGCAGACCTGAGCCAAATCAAACAGATGCTGAACGAACTGCAAGCTTACGTGAACAAGAATATCAATGATATTCTCCAACTCAAGGACAATCAGACACAGCAGGCTGCACTGTTAAGCGCACTGGAAAGTAAGATGAATGCAGGCTTCCTGGCACTGAATAATAATTATAATGCGTTGTCGGGACGTGTAGACGAAATTTATAAAAGACTGGAAGACGCCCTTGCAGAATTGCCCGACCTGGGACAACTGAAAGCTGATGTATTGAAGAATCAGAAAGATATTCTCGACTTACAGACGAAGTATGATGAACTGAACGGTAAAATGGATAAGTTCGTCACAATTACAGAAGTGGAGAACATGCTTGCCGACTACTACAACAAGGAAGAGATTAATCAATTACTCGCAGGGATATACGAGCAGCTGAACAATGTTCCTAACAAAGACGAAATGAACAAGCTGATTGAAGAGGCAACCAAAGAAATCAAGGATCAGCTGGCTCTGATGCAGGGAGAAATCAACGAACTGAAAAACAAATGCACGGAACTGGAAGAGAAAGTTGATCGTTTGTTCAACCGCATCCAGAGTATGGTAATCATTCCACAATACAGCAGTAACGAGGAAGTGGAACTGAAGCCGCGTGAAGGCAACAAATATGAGCTGAATGTAAATGTGAAAATCAACCCGGCAGACGTGCTTAATGAAGTGACCGCTTTGGAAGGCTACTTCCACATCGACTCCAGAGAAGCCATTCCTACACGTGGAGCAGGTGATGCAGGACCGGCATTTACAGTAGAAAAAGTCGCTGTAAAAGATGCAGCCGAAGGCATATTCACCGTTACGGCTACTTGCGAACTGCCTACAGTGGATCCGGTGACTCACAAGATGCCGTTTACCGTAGCCGTTGAATTTGAAAACAGCAACAATAACCGCTCTACAAGCTATAAGGGTGTACGCTACGTGCCTGCCCAAAGCGAAGACCAGACTACATATGAGTTCAAATCGGGAACAGAAGTGGTGCGCACCAAAGCAGACCTGGGACTGAGCGCATTTGCAGAAGAGGACATCTACAAACACGCTGTGCTGGGAGAAGTGAAGAATGTCGATACAAAAGTCATTCAAATTGTAGATAACCTGCCGGTATTTGCAGCAGAAGTTTTAGGCTCCTCAACGGCAAACGAAAGCAACCAGAATATCCCGGTTGTTTACAGCTTGGGCATTATTTATGACGAAGCCGGAAAGCCGCAACCGGACCTGGCAAACTACATAAAGGTAGACATGCACAACGGAGCGCTTTCCATGGGTCTGACTCTGGATCCCTCGCGCGTAACCGATGACCTTACCGGCTACAAAGTGGTAATCGGACTGCAGGCACGCAAGGACGGAATCAACTATGGAGAACCTGCCTATATCTGCGTGGAGTTGCAAAAGAAATAACCGGTAATAACATTTAAAACAAAGCGTTTATGAAATCACTGAAATACATCATCGCCGGTTTCTGTCTGGCAGCTCTGCCGGGCATGGAAGCCATGGCACAAGAGGTGGTCAAAGTGGACGACCCCTGGAAGGACTATCCTGACAAAAAGACTTTGTACAAAGACTACTCACGGTGGAGCATCGGAGTGAACATCGGAATGCCATTCTATGCAGGCGATTTCCGTTCCGTGAGCAGAGGTAACAACAACTGGGCAGGCTATATGTTCGGTTTGCAGGGAAGCTACCAGTTCAATCCGATTTTCGGAGCACGCCTCTCTGTGGACTACGGAAGCAACCGCGCCGGTTCGCAACGCTACGAGGACGACTTCGTACTGCTGCCCAACGGAAACACTTACTATAACGTGGACTTTCCGGAAGGCGGAAGCTACTACAAGGATTTGTATTCTTCGGTTCACTCATGGAACTTCGGACTGAACGCAGAGGTAAACCTGCTGAACCTCTTCCGCCGCAGCGACGGTGACCGCCGCTGGGCTGTGGTGCTGGCACCGGGTATCTACCTGCAGAAGTTCTCGTCTACTGTAAAGAACCGCTCCAACGACGAACAGTTTGCCGACAAACTCGACAACAAGGTTAATCTCGGACTGGGAGGCGACCTTGCCGTACGTTACCGGATAAACCACAACTTCGACGTACAGTTGAAGGGAGGTATGATCTGGATTAACAATCAGGACTTCGACGGTATCAACTCCATCAATACCACCAAACACAACAGCATGGTTACGGCACAGGTTGGTCTGATATGGAAGGTAGGCAACAGCAAGGGACGCAAGAAAGACAACATCATGTACGCTCCGGGCTATCTGCCTATGTGGAAGCGCGCTACAAAGACCGTTACGAAAGTGGTGCACGATACTATCTACATCGAACAGAAAGTGCTTGAAAAATCTCCGGAAGTAGTGGTATGCAAAGGTTTCCCGAAAGACTTGCCCGCCGTATACTTTGAACGCGGAAAGTGGAAACTGGATACGGACAAGTATGCACGCGAACTCTTCACCATTGCCAAAACACTGAAAGAGAATCCGGAAGTACAGATTGACATCTGCGGCTATGCCGACCATACGGGCGGAGAAGCCATAAACAAGAAAGTGACGCTGAAACGTGCCGAAGCCTTGAAGAAGTTCCTCGTGAAGGTGGGTATAGAACCAGAAAGACTGCATACGTATGGTCTGGGCAAAGATATGACCATTGAAAAGGAACTGCGCTACACCGAAAAGGCACGCCGCAGCGAAGTGAAAGAAAAAGATAAAGAATAATCATACCTGATAAATTATGTTGGAAAAAGACGCTAAGATTTTTGTAGCAGGCCATCACGGACTGGTGGGTTCCGCCATCTGGAACAACCTGCTGCAAAGAGGATATACTAATCTGACAGGCCGCTCCCACAAGGAGCTGGACCTGTTGGATGGAGTTGCTGTAAAGAAATTCTTCGATGAAGAGAAACCGGATGCCGTGGTATTGGCTGCCGCCCACGTGGGCGGCATCATGGCCAATCTACAATATAGGGCGGACTTCATCTACCGAAACTTACAGATACAGCAGAATGTGATTGGTGAAAGCTTCAGACACGGAGTGAAGAAGCTGCTCTTTCTGGGCAGTACCTGCATCTATCCGCGTGAAGCTCCGCAGCCGATGAAAGAGGAAGTGCTGCTGACATCGCCGTTGGAATATACCAACGAACCGTATGCCATTGCCAAGATTGCCGGACTGAAAATGTGCGAAAGCTTCAACCTGCAATACGGCACGAACTACATAGCGGTGATGCCTACCAACCTGTATGGACCCAACGATAACTTCCACCTGGAGAACAGCCATGTGCTGCCCGCCATGATACGTAAGATTTACCTTGCCAAATGCCTGAACGAAGGCAACTGGGATGCCGTACGCAAGGATATAGACCTACGCCCGGTAGAGGGTGTGAACGGAAGCTGCACCGATGAGGAGATACTGGCAAAGCTGGCAAAATTCGGAATTACGCCGGAAGCCGTTACGCTGTGGGGCACGGGCAAGCCGCTGCGCGAATTCCTCTGGAGCGAAGAAATGGCGGATGCCAGCGTACATGTGTTGCTGAACGTAGACTTCAAGGATACGTATGCGGCAGGTTCGAAAGAGATACGCAACTGCCACATCAACGTGGGAACCGGAAAGGAACTCAGCATCAGGGAAGTGGCGGAAAAAATCATGGCGGAAATCGGCTTCAAGGGCGAACTGAGATGGGATGCAAGCAAACCGGACGGCACGCTGCGCAAGTTGACGGATGTAACCAAACTGCACAACCTGGGATGGCATCATAAGGTGGAGATAGACGAAGGTATACACCGATTGTACGAATGGTACCTGAAAGGTATCTGCATCAATCACCGGACAGATTAAGAAAAGCCAGGAAAAAGATGATAAATTTATACATTTTTCATTTTTTTCTTGGCTATCAAATACATTTGACTTAATTTTGCCGGAGAAACATTCCTTATATTATCTGCCTGTCCGTAACAATCGCTTATGTGACAGGCAGTAGCGTAGCGTACTCTACGGCAAATATTCCTTATCATACATGTTGAGACTGAAAACTATTTCACTGCTGGGACACCCGGGTGAACTTGACACGTTGCCGGAAGGCAAACTGCTGATTAACACCATCAATGCACATTCTTACAATACCGCACGGAAAGACGCCGCTTTTGCCGAAGCGCTGCTGAAAGGCGATGCGCTGATTCCGGACGGAGCGAGCATCGTACTGGCATTCAAACTGCTGCGGCATGAGAAGATAGAGCGCATTGCCGGATGGGACCTGTTTCAGTACGAAATGAAAAAACTGAACGCGAAAGGCGGTACTTGCTTCTTCTTAGGTAGCAGCGAAGGTACTTTACAGAAAATAAAGGCCAAAGCCGCCGGATTGTATCCCAATATCCGGATAGAGACCTATTCCCCACCCTATAAAGCGGAATTCTCCGAAGAGGATAACCGCCGGATGATAGAAGCGGTGAACCGTGTAACGCCCGATTTGCTATGGGTGGGAATGACTGCCCCCAAACAGGAAAAGTGGGCATACGCACATCTGAAAGAATTGGATGTAAAAGGTCCGATCGGCACCATCGGAGCTGTGTTTGACTTCTTTGCGGGAAATATACAGCGTGCCCCCTTATGGTGGCAGGAACACAGTCTTGAATGGCTTTACCGGCTCATAAAGGAACCCAAGAGAATGTGGAAAAGATATATCATAGGCAATACCATCTTTCTGGGACACTTATTAAAAGAAAAAATATCAAATTAATTAATTTATACACAAAATGAAAAAAGTAGCATTAATCTCCGGTATCACCGGACAGGACGGTTCGTTCCTCGCAGAATTTTTGATTGACAAAGGTTATGAAGTTCACGGTATATTGCGCCGTTCATCTTCGTTCAATACCGGACGTATCGAACATCTGTACCTGGATGAATGGGTACGCGACATGAAGAAAGACCGCCTGGTGAACCTGCACTATGGAGATATGACGGACAGCAGCTCGCTCATCCGCATCATACAGCAGGTGCAGCCGGATGAAATTTATAATCTTGCCGCACAGAGCCACGTGAAAGTTTCGTTCGACGTACCCGAATATACGGCGGAAGCCGATGCGGTAGGTACACTGCGTATGCTGGAAGCCGTGCGCATTTTGGGCATGGAGAAGAAGACAAGAATTTATCAGGCATCTACTTCGGAACTGTTCGGCAAGGTGCAGGAAGTGCCGCAGAAGGAAACGACTCCGTTCTATCCGCGCAGCCCGTATGGCGTAGCCAAACAGTATGGTTTCTGGATTACGAAGAACTACCGCGAAAGCTATGACATGTATGCCGTGAACGGTATCCTCTTTAACCATGAGAGCGAACGCCGCGGCGAGACTTTCGTTACACGCAAGATTACATTGGCTGCCGCACGCATTGCACAAGGATTCCAGGACAAGCTGTATCTGGGTAATCTGGATGCACGCCGCGACTGGGGATATGCCAAAGACTATGTGGAATGTATGTGGCTTATCCTGCAACACGACAAACCGGAAGATTTCGTGATTGCCACCGGAGAGATGCACACCGTACGCGAGTTTGCCACACTTGCCTTTAAGGAAGCCGGCATAGAACTGCGCTGGGAAGGCGAAGGCGTGAACGAGAAGGGTATCGACGTGAAAACCGGAAAGGCTGTGGTGGAAGTGGATCCGAAATATTTCCGTCCCTGCGAAGTGGAACAACTGCTGGGTGACCCGACTAAAGCCAAGACGCTGCTGGGTTGGAACCCGACAAAGACCAGCTTCCCGGAACTTGTAAGAATCATGGTGGAACATGATATGAAGTTCGCAAAAAAGCTGTACCTGAAAGCCCAAATGGCAGAATAACAATTACTTCGAAATAATGAAACATTTTTTTAGTCTAAGACCTTGGATATTGGCAGCGGTAGTTCTTGCTTCGGCAGGGACTACCGTTGCCGCACAAGGCAAAATGGAGGCCTATCCGGCCAATGAGAAATGGTTTGTAAGCGGTTCGGTAGGAGCCGGAGTATACGTAGGCGATTATGACATGCACACGAAATTCGGAAACCGCATTTCCATTACGGGCGACGTAAGCGGCGGTAAATGGATTACTCCCGTATTAGGCGCCAGATTGCAGATAAGCGGAATGCACGCTTCGGGCGAAGCCATGAACGGAAGCAGCGAATCGTGGAATTTCATGATGTATCATGCCGACATCATGGTGGACGTGCTGAACTGGTGGTGCGGTGTGGACGAAGAACGTACATACAGCCTCATTCCGCTGGTGGGCGGCGGTGTGGCCAACGCTCCCGGACTGAATACCACCACAGGAGTGCTTACCGTAGGTGTGCTGAACCGCTTTAAGGTATCGGAACATCTGGACATCAATGTCGAGCTAAAAGGTAATCTCGTAGGGGACAAGCTGGACGGATGCGCCAGCGGAAAGAAAGGGGAAGGTGCAGCCGCACTGACTGCCGGACTGACCTACAACTTCTGATATACAGAATATAGAACTAAACATTGACAACTGATGACAAATAGGACAAAGGTACTGTTTCTGTTTTTGGCGATGCTGGGCGCGATAAGCGTCCGAGCATACGCCCAACAGAAAACCTCCGAAAAGATTTCGCCCAAAGAACGGTGGGCGTTTGAAACCAATGCAATGGACTGGCTGTTGCTGTTGCCGAATGCCAAAGTGGAATTTGACCTTTCAAGTTCTACCGACAACCGGTGGGTAGTGGGCATAGGCGCCAAATGGAACGGCAATGCCAAAATCAGTATGAACGAACGCATACAGATGAAAATCAACGATTACAGACTGGAAGTGAAAAGATATGCCAAACCTTCCTTTACCGTAAAGACGGGACAGTCCAGAATACCCAAGTTCTGGCGTACCTACTACTGGGGCTTCTATGCCGGATACAGCAAGTTTGCCGGAGCATGGGGCAAAGGCATCGCCGGCGATATGTTCCATGCCGGACTGACCGGCGGATGGCAGCTGCCCGTATACAAATGCAAACAGGGCGCAATAGACCTGGATCTGGGTCTGAGCGTGGGAGCAGCCTATGCCGAATATGACAAATATAAATATGAAGATAACCACCTGATACGTACAAAGAGCAGAGACAGGCATTTCCTGCCCTACCCCGTAGTGAGCGATATACGCGTAGGATTCGTGTACCGCTTCAGCTCTATCAGAAACAAGTACAGTCAGAGACAAAAATAAGAGATTCGTATGACAAAAGATTGTAAAAAGAAAAGTATATGGGCGAGGCTGATAGTGATAGCTGTACTGGCATGCACGGCAAGTAATGCGCAGGCACAGCTCATTGCCGGAAGAACAAACGCACTGCTTTGGGGAAACCTGACTCCGAACTTCTCGCTGGAACTGGTGACATCGAACCGGACCAGCGTTATGGCGGGAGCTTTCTACAGCCTTGACCAGAACCCGCTGGATTGCAGCATCAAAGGTGCGGAAGCGCAAGTGAGATACTGGGTGAGCGGACGGGCAATGGTGCAGAGCTTCATAGGTCTGGGCATACAGGGCATGAGGTATGACGCCACATTCTCGGATACACACCACTTCGGCGATGCCGTAGGCCCGGGAATGGTGTACGGATATGTACTGCCGCTGGGCAAACGCTTCAACATAGAATTCAGCGCCGGAATATCACTGATGTGGTACAGGGAGAAACGCTACGAGAAGGGATTGCCCGCACCGGGAGACTACAACACCACCGGACACAAGGTGATGCCCATGGGACTGGGAATTTCGTGTACTTACATTTTTAAATAATACGGAGAATGATTACTGAAAGATTGAAAATATGGATCCTGCTTCTGGTTGTGGCGGGATGCGGTACCGGCACTGCCCTGGCGCAGAAAATGGTGAAGGTATCGGGTACCGTATATAACATTGCCGAAAACCGGAAAGTGCCTTTCTCGGACGTGACGGTGGATGTGTATGCCGCCAAGACCGTAGCCGTGGGCGAGGATATGAAGAAGATACTGGACAGCAACGACCAGGAGAAAACATTGCTGCTGGACCAGGAAGGGAAAACGACCACCGACGAGAACGGGTATTATGAAATACTGGTTCCGGACAACGGTGCGCTGATTTTCAAAGTGGGACTCTCGCCCTCGGTATTGAAGGAAGTGAGACATCAGATGAAAATAGATGTGAGCATCGACGAGGGAGTGATGCTGGAGAGTGTGACCGTAACCGCCATGCGGCTGGTTCTGAAACCGGAACCGAAAGCGCCGAAGATTATCGGAAACATGCTGATTCCGTACAATACCTTCAAACTGCCGCCTTACTTCGGCAACCGCTTCTCGCGACTGATTATACAGCCGTACGTACTGGACTGCGAAACGAACGATACAATAACCTTTGCACGCCCGTCCGTATACGACGGCAAGGAATATGCCCTGACGCAGGAACGCAAAATGGGCTATGACATGGACCGTGACCCGCTGCGTCCGTACATCAAAGCGGAGGCGCTGACTACAAGGGCCATGAACCTGGACTGGACGGATACCATCATCGTGCCCGACCCCAACCGGAACTACAGTTGCTTTGCCATCGTGAACCTGGAAGATTACAGCGCGTCGAACTCCAGAACGTACCAAATCAATACGTGCCAGACCAAACGCCCGATGAAGTTCCTGCAATACAACCTCTTCTCGGAGCAGATGGATCCGTTGCAGCACAAGGAAAGGGCGCAGATAGAGAAAAGAAATACATCGGACAAGATACAACTGTCTTTCCTCATCAACTCCGACCAACTGACAGATACACCTGAAAACAAACAAAGCCTTGCCATGCTGAGAAACAAGCTGAAAGAGATAGCCGAATCTCCGGGTACGGTATTGAAGGAGTTTCACGTGGCAGGTACGGCTTCTCCAGACGGCCATTACAGCAGTAACCTGAGCCTTGCCGAAAGACGTATGCGCAAGATTGAACAGGAGATTACCTCCATATTGCCCCAATATACCCTGGAGCGCGTTTACCGCAACCCGCATGCCGAAGTGGCTCCGTGGGAAGAAGTGGTGAAACTGCTGGAACGTGACGGCAAAAGCGCGGAAGCCGGCAAGGTGAAAGAAATTCTGGCAAAGCATAAGGATATCGGAGCGCAGGGCAGAGCGCTGAAACAACTCGACTGGTACTCTACCGTCATCGTGCCTTATCTGGACGAACTCCGCGTGGTGAACTATAACTGCCTCTACGAGATATACCGCGAACCGAATGACGAGGAAGTCATGGCACAATACAGGGAAAAAGGGCTGAAAGGCAGCTACACACGTTATGAGTACTGGAAGCTGTTCCAATTGATAACCGATGAAAAGGAACTGGAAGCTCTGTACCGCCGTGCCTACGAGGAATCACTGGAACAAAAGCATCCGTGGGCGCTTGCCGGCAACAACCTGGCGGCTTCTTACCTGGAGAGGGATACCGTGGATACTTCCATACTGGAACCGCTGATAGACCTGAGCATCCACTCCACCGACTATTCGCGCATGAATGCCGACGGAAGCCGTACGGAAATCGTGAACCGGCTGGAAGTGGTGACCAACCAACTGTGCATGTACATCAAGAAGGGAGACTTCGAGCACGCCAGCGTATTGGTGAAGATTCTGCCGGAGGACAGCAAATTCGACCTGCTGAAAGCCTATACATGGGCTTTGGGCGGCTACTTCCAGGGCGGAACGACTCCGGAAGAGAAAGAACGTGCACACAAGACTTTTGAAACCATCAAGGCTTCATCGCCCCAGAACGAAGTGGTGATGTACATGGCGCTGGATAACCGCGCCGGCAACGCCGCCGCCAAGGCTTCGCTTGCCAAACTGCCGCAGGACAGCGCACTGACCTGGTATTTCAAAGCTACCTTGTCTGCCAGAGAGGGTGAGATAGAGTTCATGAATACGGTGATTGCCCTGTCCGAATGTTTCAAACGCGACAAGAGCTTCGTGGCTACCGCACAGAACGACGGTGAATTTAACGAGGATATCATACAGGCAGCTATGGATATGTCTAACCTATAACCATAATAAGGATTGAAAATGAAATTAAAATATATGATTCCGGCACTGTGCATCTGCACATGTACGGCAATGCCGGAAATGCTCCATGCGCAGGACGACAGCCTGAAGAAGGACAGCACCGAAAGGCCTTTCAATGCAATGGACTATGTATTGCAGAAACGGTATATCCCGCAGGGAAGAGAAGTGAACAACAGCCAGCCGGGCAAGAATTTCTCCCTGTCGGTAATGGGCGGTGTGAACAAACTGAGGGGCAGTTCTTCACTGCCGGCATGGTTCAACGGCGGTATTTCCCTGACTAAGGATGTAAGTTCATTCAACTCCTACCGGGTGTCTCTGTTGGGCGGCTTCAACGACGAGCTGAAACAGGGCGGCATCGAGCTGGACCACCTGTTCAACCTGTCCGATTATATCGGCGGGTACAAAAGCGGCGCACACATCAGCCTGTATACCGTATTGGGTATAGGCGGCTATGTGAGCAAGCGCGACGGTATGGATGCCAAAATAGCCGGCGGAGTGCACGGCGGCTTGCAGGCACGCTATCATCTGTCGGGAAACTGGGACTGGTATGTGGAACCCAAACTATATCTCTATACCGACGGAATAGACGGTGCGGACTGCCCCAAACGGTATGACGTGGGATATGGCGTGTACACCGGACTGACCTACCGCTTTACCGGTCTTCCCATCAGGATGAAATCGGAAGATATGGGCGATAATATGTTCATAGAAGCGGCTATCGGTACGCAGGGCGATTTCGGAAAGCCCGTGCGCAACAACCTGCCGGCGCTGCAACCGTTGGGTCCTGCCGCTTCACTGGCGATAGGTAAATGGTTCATGCCGCTGGGATGGCGCATCAGCGGCTTCGGCGGTTTCCACTATACATTTAATTCGGACAACTTCAAGAGCGAGGAAGTGTATGGAGGCGGCAGAGCGGAAGTGCTGGTGAACCTGAATACGCTGATTTCGCCGAGTGTGGAAGACCCGAGACTGGAAGTGAACCTTTCCGCCGGCTACGAATTCGGAGCACTGGCGCACAGAAGCAGCGACTATGCCAAGAAGCTTCGTACATTCCACGGTCCTACGGGGTCTATGCAACTGGTATATTTCCTGTCAGACCAAATCGGTATCACGGGTGAGGCGCGATACAGCAAGAGCTTCTATACGCAACCGTTCAAGAGCGGCATCACACAGGACAGACACATGCAGAATGTAGGCGTGATGTTCGGTGTGCAGTACCGTAGAAGAAAGGCCGACTTCGATGCCAAACGCGGCTTCTTCCAGCCTTATAACTTTGCGTATGCCACTGTGGGAACCAACTTCCCCATGCGCACCGCAGGTGTGAAGATGAAGGATATTCCCGATATGCTGGGACAACAGATAAGCCTGGGTGTGGGACGCCAGTACACGCCGCTGTCTGCCGTAAGAGGAAGCATCGAGATTGGGCGGTATGCTTATCAGCATGGGGGTGTGTATCCGCTGTCTGTCACCGCCGACTACATGCTGAACCTTACCAACATGATAGGCAATTATAGCGAAAACCGCATATTCGACCTCAACGCCTTTGCCGGTATCGTCTATACGCACCACGAAATGGAAGACAAGAATTACTTCGGCATCCAGGGCGGTCTGCAACAGAGCTTCAAGCTGAACGACCGCTGGAGCATCTTTGCGGAAGAGTATCTGAGAGGTTATAACGGCAAGATTACTCCTTCGGCACGTACCTACACAAGCGGAGAATATACGTTTGTCTTAGGAGCTTCCATAGGAACAAGTTACCGTTTTTAAAGCAATACATAAGCATCATGACTATCGCCATTGATTTTGACGGCACAATCGTAGAGCACCGCTACCCTAAAATAGGGAACGAAATCCCTTTTGCCACCGATACGCTGAAGATGCTGATTAAAGACCGCCACCGCCTGATACTGTGGACCGTACGTGAAGGAAAGCTGCTGGACGAGGCCGTGGAATGGTGCAGGGAACGGGGCGTGGAGTTTTATGCCGTCAACCGGGACTATCCCGAAGAGGATGCCGCCCATCACGGCTTCTCGCGCAAGGTGAAAGCGGATCTTTTCATTGACGACCGCAACCTGGGCGGCCTGCCCGACTGGGGAGACATCTACCGCATGGTTCAGGAGAAGCTGACGTATGAGGAGCTGTATCGCGATACCGATAAAACTCCGCAACAAAAGAGAGGCGGTTTCTGGAGCCGGTTCAGGAAATAATCCTTTTTTGATATATATCAAACAGTACCTTAAAATAACTCTTTAAATTTGCAACGTCATTTAGAAAACGATAGAGTAAATTAGTTTTTGAAAGAGAAAGGTTAGTTTTTTTAGGGTACACTAAAAAAATACCGGGCAGCACACGGAGCACAGGAAAAGATTCCTGCCGTAGCTGTCCGGTTTTTTATTTACTTGCCGGAACCGGGAGGTTACCGGATATTACTGTTTCCGGTATTCCTTGGGCGAAAAGCCGGTGTGATGCTTGAAGTATTTGCCGAAGAAAGACTGATTGGCAAAGTGCAGCTCGTCGGCTATCTCCTGAATGCTCTGCTCGGAGGATTTCAGCATGGCCTTCGCTTCCAGAATCACGAGGCTGTCAATCCACTCACCCGCCGTCTTTCCGCTCACCTCTTTCACCACGGTAGAGAGGTGCTTGGGCGTAAGGAACATCTTGTCGGCGTAAAAGGACACGCTCCTCTCCTCTTTGTAAAACTCGTACACGTACCGGATGAAGCGTTCGAACAAATCTTCCTTGCGGCTTTTGGGAGTGCGCTCCTTCACGGCATGTCCCTGATAGATGTCGTATATCTCGTAGAACAGCGCCATCAGCAATCCCTGCGTAATTTCCTTGCGGTAGGGATTGTCCTTCAGCTTCACCTTACTCCACAGGAAAGAATGATATTCCTCGAACGCCTGCAACTCGTCGGCAGTGACAGCGATGCAAGGCCGCTCCTTTATCATGAAGAACATGGGAAACAGTTGCTGCATCGTGGGTATCACCAGGTCCATGAAGTCGCGGGACACGGCTATGAAGCTGCCTGAAAAATCATCGGAACGCTCGCCCTGCTGCACAATCTGCTCGGGCAGGATGATGCAAAGCATCCCTTCACGCATTTCATAATCCCGCAAGTTGATATTCAGCTTGCACCAGCCTTTCCGGCAGACGGCAAAGCAGGCAGCGTTCAGACGCGTTGGATATGGCGTGAAAGGGATGTCCCTTATATCATCGAAAATAGCGAAATCATTGCCGATAAAGTCAATCATGGGCAGGTGTTGTATACCGGAGATATCAACGTTGCGTATCTGTTTTGTATTCATTATTCATGCGCTTTGCCGGCAAATATAGGATTATTCACGGAATTATTGGTTTAAAAATCGTGAATGTTATCCTAATTCATTATTTTAAAGCCGATGAAGAACGTACGCGGCTGCGTGGGACCGTAGAAATAACCGGCATCGCGGAACTCGCCCTTATCCAAGTCTTTCTGGAAGCTGTTGAATATATTCTGCACACCGGTGTTCAGTTGGAACTTGATATGGTCGTGCAGCACGAAGGTATAGTTCAGCTTCAGGTTGAGGTCGAAGAACTGGGGCGTGGTCTCCATGCGGTCTTCCGCGATGTATCCGGCATAGTGCGGTACAATCATCTTGCCCGTATACGTGCCGGAGAGGGAGAAGTCGAAATTCTTCAACGGAGCGGACGAGAAGGTGAAGTAGCCGTAATAGTCGGGCGTGCGGGGCATGCGCTTGGTGGTCAGGTCCTTGCCGTCCACCTGTGTCCAGACTTCCTCGCGGGTGTAGCGGCTGCGCTGCGCGGTAAAGCCCAACTGGAGCTGCGCTTCCTTGCCGTGGGCAATCTTGGCGTCGAGGTTGGCGCCATACACGCGGGCGCCGTTGCCGTTGCGGCGTTCCTTGATTACATCGCCCACATCGTTCTTGCCGATGTCCTCGAGCACGAATACGTGGCGCAGGTCGGTATAGAAACCCTCTACAAGGATGTTTGCCTGCCAGTGTCCCAGGTGGGCGGTCCAGTCTACCGAGCCGCTGTAACTGTTGGAACGCTCCTCGCGCAGGTTGTCCGCCAGCTTGATTTGCACGCCTTCGCCGCCTACTGCGGTGACGTGCAGGTCTTCATCGTAGGCCTGCGGGGCGCGGAAACCGGTGGAGTACGTCAGGCGCGCCTGGAAGTCCTCGGTAGGCTTATAAAGCAGGTTGACGCGGGGACTGAATATCAGTTTGTCTATCAGGTTGTGCTTGTCCAGGCGGGCGCCGACGAGCATGGTCAGCACGTTCATCTTCCACTCGTTCTGCACGAAGGCGCTGGCAATGCGCACATCCTGCTGCATATCGCGGTGATAGCCCGTCATGACATCGTGCAGGGAGTTGTTCTGATACTCCAGCCCGCCCGTGAAGGTGGCGGGGGCGAAAAGGCAGTTGTTCATGTTGCCTACGTACATGCCGCCTGCCACCCACGTCAGGTCGTCCGTCTTGCCGTAGGCGTTCATGTCCTTCTGTGCGCCGTAGTAGCTGTTGCGGTCGGTGTGCTGGATGGAGCCGTACAAGGAGATTTTATGCTTATACTCGCGCCAGAAGAGGTCGTAACTCAGTCCGCCGCTGTTGATAATGTGCTTGGTCTGCTCGGTGATGTCCGCCTCGTGGGGCTGAAGGTCGAACTTGTTGCCGCCGCGGCGGAACTCGTTGGTGGTGTGATACTCCAGGTTGATGCGGCTGAAATGCGTGGGACGGTAGTAGGCGCGGAAGCCGAAGGTGTTCATGTTCAGCTTGCCCAGTTCGGAGAAACCGTCGCCGTCACGGTCGTACGGATTGCGGTTGCGGTAGCTTTCGTAGAGGGCGATGCCGTAGGAGTTGTCTTTTGACACCAGGGATACGTTCCCGCCCATGTACTGCTCCCAGGACTTGCCGTCCATGTTGGAGAACATGCTCGACACCTGGAAGGAGTTGTTAATGGGGTCTTTGGTGATGATATTGATAGTTCCGCCCACAGCATTGGCGCCGAACAGCGCCGAACCGCCGCCGCGTACCACCTCTACCCTCTCGATCATGTTCACCGGTATCTGCTCCAGCCCGTATACCCCGCTCAGCGCACTGATGACGGGACGGCTGTTTATCAGGATTTGCGAGTACGGACCTTCCAGACCGTTGATACGCACCTGGGGGAAACCGCAGTTCTGGCAGTTGTTCTCCACCCGCAGGCCCGACTGGTAGTTGAGCGTCTTGGCAAGGTCGGTGGAGTTCACCATCTCAAAGAGCTTGGCGCTCATCACGTTCACCACCACGGGAGCGGCCTTGCGGCTCACCTCGTTGCGGTTGGCGGACACCACGACCTCATCGGTCATGAAGCTTTCCTCTTCCATCTGGAAATGCACCACCGCCGTAAAGTCCTTGTTTACTTCAATCGCCTTTTCCTGTGTCTTATAGCCTACGGCGGATACGCGCAACGTATATTTGCCTGCCGGCAGGTTCTTGAACTCGAACTGACCTTCTTCATTGGACACTGTTCCCTGTCCGCTGCCTACAATCAAAACGGTGGCATACGGTATATTCTCTTCCGAACCTTTTACAAGAACATGGCCGGAAATCATGTTGCCTTCCCTGATAGGGTTTGCGGCAACGGCTGCGCCGATACCTGCCACAGCAAGTATCAACGCCAATATAATTTGTTTCATTTGAATAATCGCTTTTATTTCAGTTACTTAATGATACCAATTCTGTACCGATACTTGGTACGGCAAGTACCAAAGGCGGGTACGACGGATACCAAACATTGGTACGGCGAGTACCAAAGATTGGTACATCGAATACCAAGCATCGGTACAACGAATACCCAACGTTGGTATGGAGCATACCAGGCGTTGGTACAACACTATCAAAGGGTAACGGAATAAGGGGGAGCGCGGAGAGAGGGCATCCGACACGCTTTTCCCTTTATGACGGGCGTATCGGTTTCGCTTTCCATCACCTGCAACAGAGAGCGCATCGGGTGTTGCAGCTCGCAGCAGTCCGGCGTGTCCGAACTGAAGTGCGACAGCAGGCCGATGACAATCAGCGAGTCGGTGGAGTGCGAATGCTGGTTATGGAAAGGGTGCGAGTGGGTTATCAGCACCCCGTTGACGTAGTGGACGTGGGTAAACGCCGTTATGCTTGCCTGGTACGCCACGAAGAGCGCCAGCAAGCATAATGCGCATATGGTTCTTTTTATTCCTCTCACGTCTTACGGTTTGTTTCTTGAGTTAGGGACGGCAAAGGTAATACTAATTTCGGTTTGTACCAAACAGAAATTCATAATCGCGCTTGGAAGCGGGAACAGCCCACTCCTCCGGAATGAATTTCCACTGGCCGAGCGCACGCGGCTCGATTACCTTCTTCTGCTCGATGTACTGCATCAGGTAATAGCGCAAATCCTTGTCGGTAGAGCTGATGATGCGCTCCTTCAACTCGTCCTGGGAGATGCCCGCACCTTTCGTCAGCAGTTCCCCGCCGCCGTTGCCGCGATAGGAGTTCAGGGCTACCGTGTACATCTTGTCCATGTGGAACGGGGTGCCGTCTGCCATGCTGAGGATGGTTACCTTACTGCCGCACGGCTTCGTGACGTCTACCGTGTAGATGATGCCCGCGGCGGAATCGAAATTGAAACTGAAGTTCTTGAAGGCAGCCCTGTCCGCAGCGCCCTCGCGGGGTTGGTCGCGAAGCAGCAGGATGTGGTCGTCGGGCGAAGTCATGCGGTTGGTCCATAGGTCGTAGGACATCTCCAGGGCATCGTGCACTTCCTTGCCCGAAAGTTTCATGGTGTAGAGCATGTTCTCGTACTTGTAGAGGTTGAACATGTCATACACGTAAATATCCCCTTCCTTAATCTGCGTGTCGTAGGACAAGGGAGCCGCCAATGAAATCTCGGCACCGCTGATGTCCAGCTGCAAGGTATGGATGAGGTCGATGAAGGCGGAAGAACCGAAATAGGCGGGACGGGTGGAGACCGTCTTCGTGAAGCGTCCGATTCTTTTTGATACGAAATCCTGAATGGTGGCGTACTGCGGCGAGAAACGTTTCATGAATTCACCGCTGATGCCGTAAGGGGCGGTTTCGGTGAGCACGCCGTCAATCTGCTTGTCCGTAACCTTGCCGTTGCACAGGGTCACGGTAATGTCGATGTCGCTCACCACGATGCCGTTGCTGGCGGGGTCCATCACCAGTACGGAATCGCCTGCCACGTTCTGCACCTTCTTGCATTCGCGGGCGTGGTCGTGGCCCATAAGCACGATGTCGAAGCCCGGAACATTGCGGGCTACGTCCAGCGAGGCATTCTCCCGGTATTTGCCGCCCATCAGCAAGGCGTCCTGTCCGGCATGGAACATACCGATTACAATATCGGGACGCTCCTTTTCGCGGATTATCTTCATCCATTTGCGGGCGGTCTCTTCCATGTCGTCAAAACGAAGCCCCCGCCACAGATTCTCGGAGAGCCACACCGGAATGGCGGGCGTTATCATGCCGAGGACGGCAATCTTCACTCCGTCGCGCTCCAGCACCTTGTAGGGCCGGAAGTGGGGTTCGCCCGTAGCGGTATCGATGATGTTGGCGCCCAGCACCGGAGCACGGCAGTCGCCCGCCCAACGGTCGAAAACGGCACGTCCCGTCTCTACATCGTGGTTGCCCATATTGGCGGCATCATAGCCCATGAAGTTCAGCATATCGGCGGTTACGTGGAGCGATACCGTGTCGATGTAGTTATAGTAATAGGCAGTGGGCTGGCCTTGCAGGATGTCGCCGTTGTCCAGCAGAATCAGGTTGTCCTTATAGGTTTCGCGCGCTTTCTGCACGAATGCGTGCACGCGTGCCAGGCTTCCGGCGGCCTCCCGCTGAAGGATGAAATCGTGGGGATAGAAATTACCGTGGATATCACTGGTCTGTACTATTTTCAGTTTTACTTCTTTATCCTGCGCAGCAACTGCTCCAATCAGCAGGAACATCCACGCAAGACAGCAGGTCAGTCTTTTCATTTCGTTGTTCTGTTAATGTATAAATACCATGTGTAAACAGCGCAAAGATATAATAAAACTCACAAAAAGGCAGTAGGGAAAGATTGTTTTTCGTACTTTTGGCGCTCATTATCAAAAAAAGAAGCTGACATGACACAAATCTTTCACAGCATGATAGCTGCCATTCTCGGCATATCGGAAAAGCAAATCGGGCAGACACTCTCCCTGCTCGACGACGGAGCAACCATCCCGTTCATCAGCCGCTACCGCAAGGAAATGACGGGCGGACTGGACGAAGTGCAGATAGAATCCATTCGTACCCATTACGAAAAACTGAAGGAAACGGCGAAACGGAAGGAGACCATCGTCGCCACCATCCGCGAACAGGGGAAAATGACCCCGGAACTGCAAAAGCGCATTGACGACACGTGGGACAGCACCGCCCTCGAAGACATCTACCTGCCCTACAAGCCCAAACGGAAAACCCGTGCGGAAGCCGCCCGCCAGAAAGGACTCGAACCGCTTGCCACCCTGCTGATGCTCCAGCGCGAGCCTCATCCCGAACAGCGTGCCGCCGCCTTCGTGAAAGGCGATGTAAAGGATGCGGACGATGCCCTGAAAGGTGCGCGCGACATCATAGCCGAACAGGTGAGCGAGAACGAACGCGCCCGCAACATGCTGCGGAATACCTTTGCACGCCAAGCCCTGCTGACCGCCAAAGTGATAAAAGGCAAAGAGGAGGAAGGCGCCAAATACCGGGATTACTTCGACTGTTCGGAGCCCCTGAAGCGATGCAGCTCGCACCGCCTGCTTGCCATCCGCCGCGCCGAAGCGGAAGGTCTGCTCAAGGTGAGTATCAGCCCCAACGACGAGGAGTGTGTGGAACGGCTGGAACGGCAGTTTGTACAGAGCAACAACGCCTGCGGGAAGCAGGTAGCGGAAGCCGTGCAGGATGCCTACAAGCGTCTGTTGAAACCGTCCATCGAGACCGAGTTCGCCGCGCAAAGCAAGGAGCGTGCCGACGATGAAGCCATCCGCGTCTTTGCGGAAAACCTGCGGCAGTTGCTGCTGGCATCGCCCCTGGGGCAGAAAAGGGTGATGGGAATAGACCCCGGATTCCGCACCGGCTGCAAGGTGGTGTGCCTGGATGCGCAGGGCAACCTGCTGCACAACGAGAATATCTACCCGCATCCGCCGGTGAACCAAAGCAAAGAGGCGTTTGCCAAACTGCAGAAGATGATAGAGGCCTATAAGGTGGAAGCCATCGCCGTGGGCAACGGCACTGCCAGCCGCGAGACGGAAGATTTCCTGAAACGGCAGACGTTCAACCGGGAAGTGCAGATTTTCATTGTCAGCGAGCAGGGTGCATCCATCTACTCCGCTTCCAAGATAGCCAGGGATGAGTTTCCGGAATATGATGTAACGGTGCGCGGTGCCGTATCCATCGCCCGCCGGCTTATGGACCCGCTGGCGGAGCTTGTCAAGATAGACCCGAAGTCCATCGGTGTGGGGCAATACCAGCACGACGTAGACCAAACCAAGCTGAAGAAATCCCTCGACCAGACCGTGGAGAACTGCGTAAACCTGGTCGGCGTAAACCTGAATACGGCAAGCAGCCATCTGCTGACGTATATATCGGGACTTGGCCCTCAACTGGCGCAGAACATCGTGAGCTACCGCGCCGAGAACGGAGCATTTGCATCGCGCAAGGAGCTGATGAAAGTTCCGCGCATGGGCGCAAAGGCTTTTGAGCAGTGTGCCGGCTTCCTGCGCATACCGGATGCCGGGAATCCGCTGGACAACACGGCGGTGCATCCCGAAAGTTACCACATCGTGGAGCAGATGGCAAAGGACCTGGGATGCAGCGTGGCCGAACTGATTGCCAACAAGGAACTGCGTCGGAAGATACAGCCGGAACGCTACCTCTCTCCCACCGTCGGAATGCCGACCTTGAAGGATATCCTGCAAGAGCTGGAGAAGCCGGGGCGTGACCCGCGCGGGCCTATCAAGGTGTTCGAATTCGATAAGAACGTGCGTACAATCGATGATTTGCGCATAGGCATGGAACTGCCGGGCATCGTGGGGAATATCACCAACTTCGGCGCTTTCGTCGATATAGGTATCAAGGAAAACGGCTTGATACACCTCTCCCAGCTTGCGCAGAAGTATGTATCAAACCCTAATGAGATTGTATCCATCCATCAGCAGGTACGCGTAAAGGTGCTCAGTGTAGATACCGAACGGAAACGTATACAACTGACGATGATTGGGGTTAGCGGTTAGCGATTAGGGGTTAGTGATTAGGGATTAGTGCCTTGCGGTGTGAGTGCGCAGCCTGCTAATCACTAATCGCTAATCACTAATCACTAACCCCTAATCCCTATATATCAGCTTGTCCTTGCCATTGCCGAAAAGGTTATCGCCCAAAGTTGTAATCTTATCGCCGGTGGCGAGGACATGACGAAGATTGTCGCATCCCATGAATGCACCGTACTCTATGGCAGTTACGCCGGAAGGCAGTTCCAAGGTGCCGCACAACCGTCCGCATCCGCTGAACGCACGCTGGCCGATGCTCTTCAAGCCATGGGGCAGTTTGATATTGAGCAGGTATTTCTTTTGGGTAAACGTGTATTCGGGGATAGTTGTAGCATTGCACTTGGACAAATCCACGCTCACCAGATTGGGCATGTAGTTGCGTATCAACGTAAAGTCCGCCTCGTCCATCTTACCTTCTACCGTAAGGAAGTTCACATCTTTGGGCTGTATGCCCGCACGAAGCAGTTCGCTGGCAAGGCTGCCCATGGTGGCTATCTGCACCAAAGCTCCTACCGGTTCGCCCTCTATGAAAGCGAATGTCTCCCACCGCTTGCCGCGACGATAGGAATCGCTGCTACCCAGAGGGACGAATATCGCCGTTACACTGTCCGCCAGGGCTTCGGGCAACAGGTTGGGGGGAGTTTTCTTGCGTATGCGGCAAATCTTCAGATTGGTGCATCCCTTGAATGCGCCGTCTTCGATGTTCTTGGTCTTGTCGGAAAGGATTACCTCCGTCAAGGATGTTTTTCCGGCAAAAGTGCTGTCGCCAAGCTGCTTGCAGAAAGCATAGGACGGGATGCAATTGGCGGGATAGATGTAAAAGCGGTCGGGATGCGTACCGTTCTTTCCGGCATACATACTGATGGATGCATTGGAGATGTCCAGTATTTGCAGTTTCTTGAATTCATCGCGCAGGTGGCGGAAATCCACTGCGTTCAGCTTGCCTTGCAGGACAAGGTGGGTAATCTCGTTCGCTTCTTCTTCGGTGAGCATTTCCACCAAAGTACCGGGTTTGGCAACGGTATATCTCCTGGAAGTCTGGGCGGAGACGTTCGATATCATAATGCCCAGTCCGGCTACTAAAAGTATCTTTTTCAGGTTCATGTTTTGTGTCAGATTGATTTAATTTTCAAATATAAGAAGAAAGCGCCAACCGTGAATAATGATTTCTCTTTTTATTGCTATTTTTGTCGGATATTAATTAACCGAACTTATTTTTCTCATGGAAACCATCGGAAATGAATCCAAAGCCAAACGTTTTGGAAAAGTGGCAATCGACATTGTTTCATTCGCCGCGCTTGCCGTCATCATCATTACAATAATAAGCGTCCCTTTCGCAACCGTATTGCTGAAGTTAGGAAAGGAAGAGGCCGATACGATGTCCTATTTCATATTGAGCGAGACGCTGATGCTGGCAGGCGTATTCCTTTCCGCATGGATAGTATGGCACTTCCGCGGCTTTTCACTGGAAGGGCTCGGACGCTCTTTAACGATGCGTTGGAAGGACTGGCTGTCAGGAATACTGCTGGCAACCGTTCTTTATGCGGTAGGGTTCGGCATATCCTTGTGGGCAGGTGCGGTAGAGATTGCAGGAGTGGCATTCAATCCTTCTTCCTTACTGATCAGCCTTGTATTCTTCCTGCTGGTAGCCGTGACAGAGGAACTGGCATTGCGGGGATTTGTATTGGAACGCCTGCTGCAAAGCGGGGTGAATAAGTTTTGTGCCTTGTTCCTCTCCGCCGCCCTGTTCTCCTTGATTCATATAGGCAATCCGAACTTCGACTTTCTATCTTTTATCAACATACTTCTGGCAGGCATCCTTTTAGGTTCATCCTATATATACACACGCAACCTCTGCTTCCCGATAGCTCTACACTGGTTCTGGAACTGGATACAAGGCCCGGTATTAGGCTATGAGGTCAGTGGAAATAAATTCTGTAACGGCTTGCTGGCCCTTCGGCTGCCCGAAGCCAATCTGATAAACGGCGGCGCTTTCGGCTTTGAAGGCTCCATACTCTGTACGGTACTGATGGTAGTGGGAACAGGATTGATTTTAAAAATACACGGAAAAAGAGTGATTAGCGGTTAGGGATTAGCGGTTAGTGTTTAGGGATGGGAGTGGGATGTTATTTGAGGATTTCTTTTAGGCACGGAATTACACGGATTTCACGGAAAAAAGAATTAGGGGTAATTATTACCAAAAGCAACTTGGTAATATTACCCCTAATAAAATAAATCCGTGTAATATGCGCCTAATAAAGCAACCAATAAGGGAATGCTACTGAAAATAACAACCGCTTTTTTGTTTTGACACGCTATTAATCACTAATCGCTAATCATTATTTATTGTACATTTTTGTTCTCAGCTCCTTGATGTGGTCGGAAGTGATGTATTCATCATACTCCATCATCTTGTCGATGATGCCGTTCGGGGTCAGTTCAATGATACGGTTTGCCACAGTCTGGATGAACTCGTGGTCGTGAGACGAGAACAGGATGTTTCCTTTATAGGTCTTCAGGTTATTGTTGAATGCCTGGATGGATTCCAAGTCAAGGTGATTGGTCGGCGTATCCAGAATGAGACAGTTGGCATTACGCAACTGCATGCGCGCAATCATGCAACGCATCTTCTCGCCACCCGACAGTACGCTTGCTTTCTTCAGCACCTCTTCGCCGGAGAAAAGCATACGGCCGAGGAAACTCTTCATATATACCTCATTGCCCTCGCCAAACTGGCTCAACCAGTCAACCAGATTCAAATCCGTATTAAAGAAAGCGGTGTTGTCCAACGGCAGATAAGCGGTGGTAATCGTAACACCCCAGTTGAAAGTTCCCGCATCCGGCTTCATATTTCCGTTGATAATCTCGAACAAAGCGGTCATGGCACGCGGATCGTGTGAAAGGAACACGATTTTATCCCCTTTCTCCACATTGAAGTTCACATCACGGAACAGCACCGTACCGTCTTCCAGCGTTTTCGTCAGTCCGGCTACTTCAAGAATCTGATTGCCCGGTTCGCGTTCGGGAGTGAAGATGATGCCCGGGTACTTACGTGACGACGGTTTGATTTCTTCCACATTCAGCTTCTCCAGCATCTTCTTACGGCTGGTAGTCTGCTTGCTCTTCGCCACATTGGCGCTGAAACGGCGGATAAACTCTTCCAGTTCTTTCTTCTTCTCCTCGGCTTTAGCCTTCTGGTTCTGCTGCTGACGGAGAGCAAGCTGGCTGGACTCGTACCAGAAGCTGTAGTTTCCGGCAAAGAGGTTAATCTTTCCGTAGTCGATGTCCACAGTATGCGTACAAACGGAGTCGAGGAAGTGACGGTCGTGGCTCACTACCAGAACGGTATGTTCAAAATTGGCAAGATAGTCCTCCAGCCAGGTTACGGTTTCCATGTCCAAGTCATTGGTAGGCTCGTCCAGCAGCAGGTTATCCGGATTGCCATACAAAGCCTGCGCCAGCATGACACGTACTTTTTCCTTGTTGTTCAGCTCGCCCATCAGCACATAATGCTTGTCTTCCTTGATGCCCAGTCCGCTCAATAAAGCGGCAGCATCGCTTTCCGCATTCCAACCGTCGAGTTCGGCGAATTTCTCTTCCAGTTCGGATACCTTCAGACCGTCTTCGTCCGTGAAGTCCTCTTTGGCATAGAGTTCTTCGCGCTGTTTCATAATGTCCCACAACACGGTGTGCCCCATCATCACGGTATCCATCACCGTATAAGCATCCCACTTGAAGTGGTCCTGGCTCAATACGGACAGGCGCTCGCCCGGTCCCAGCATGATAGAGCCCGTTGTCGGGTCCAAATCGCCCGAAATAGTACGCAGGAAAGTAGACTTTCCGGCACCGTTGGCACCGATTATACCATAACAATTACCACTTGTAAACTTCAGGTTTACATCATTAAACAACACTCTTTTACCAAATTGAACCGATACGTTCGAGACTGTAATCATCTTTATATTTACTGTTTTATTATGTACTACTTACAATTTAATACCTATAACTCTGCAAATTGCGGGTACAAAGATACGAAATAATACGGTAAAACAGCTTACAACGAGTTAACTTATTGCATGATATGAAGTTAACCCGATACATACAACAAAGGTAACTGACTGCAACCTATCGAGTTAACTTACTGTCCGCACAAGGTTAGCGCTCTATTTATAGCACATTACGCTGTCAATCTGACATAAAAATATTACCTTTGCAGCGTTTTTGGCAAAAGCCGTCAATTTGGCAAAGTTTTTGCTATTAAAACCGTATCATATTAACTTAAACCCTTAACAACAATGAAAGCAAAATCATTTTACAAGAATAACAAGCATAACAATATGGACTCTAAAGAAAAAGAAAACATCAACGAAGAAGAGTTAAAAGCACAAGACGCTCAAGACGAAACTTGTGAAGAAACAACAGAGAAAGAAGAAGAAGTTGCCCTGACAGAGGAAGAAAAACTCGCTCAGGAACTGGAAAAGGCCAACGCTGAGATTGAAGACCAGAAAGACAAGTACCTGCGTCTCTCTGCCGAGTTCGACAACTACCGTAAACGTACGATGAAAGAAAAGGCCGAACTCATCCTGAACGGCGGAGAAAAAAGCATCAGCAGCATCCTTCCTATCGTAGACGACTTTGAACGCGCCCTGAAAAATATGGAAACTGCCACTGACGTAGCTGCCGTAAAAGAAGGTGTAGAACTCATCTACAACAAGTTCATGACAGTTTTAGGCCAGAACGGCGTCAAAGTAATCGAAACCAAAGAACAACCGCTTGACACAGACTACCACGAAGCCATTGCCGTAATTCCGGCTCCCGACGAAGCTTTGAAAGGTAAGATTCTGGACTGCGTACAAACCGGTTACACACTAAACGACAAAGTAATCCGCCATGCCAAGGTAGTGGTTGGAGAATAACATACACAGTTATATGGAAAAAAGAGATTATTACGAAGTTCTGGAAGTCGAAAAGACAGCATCGGCTGAGGAGATAAAGAAAGCCTATCGTAAGAAAGCTATCCAGTATCACCCCGATAAAAACCCCGGTGACAAGGTAGCCGAGGAGAAGTTTAAAGAAGCAGCAGAAGCATACGATGTATTAAGCAATCCGGACAAGCGTGCCCGTTACGACCAATTCGGCCATGCCGGAATGAGTGGCGCTGCCGGCAACGGCGGACCGTTCGGCGGTTTCAGCGGCGGCATGTCCATGGATGATATCTTCTCCATGTTCGGTGATATATTCGGCGGACACAGCGGTGGGTTCGGCGGCGGTTTCAGCGGGTTCGGCGGATTTGGCGGCGGCGGTGCACAACAACGCCGTTATCGCGGTTCGGACTTGCGCGTAAAGGTAAAGCTGAACCTCAAGGAAATTTCTACCGGAGTCGAAAAGAAATTCAAACTGAAAAAATATGTACCATGCAGCCATTGCCATGGAACCGGTGCAGAAGGAGACGGCGGTGCGGAAACCTGCCCTACCTGTAAGGGCAGCGGTACGGTAATCCGCAACCAGCAGACCATCCTCGGCACAATGCAGACGCGTACCACTTGTCCTACCTGTGGTGGCGAAGGCAAGGTCATCAAGAATAAATGTAAGGAATGTGCAGGCGAAGGTATCGTTTACGGCGAAGAAGTCGTTACCGTGAAAATTCCTGCCGGTGTAGCCGAAGGCATGCAGCTCTCCATGGGCGGTAAAGGCAATGCGGGCAAACACAACGGCGTACCGGGCGACCTGCTGATTCTCATAGAGGAAGAGCAGGACAAGGAACTGATTCGCGATGAGAATGATTTGATTTACAACCTGTTGCTCAGTTTCCCGACAGCCGCATTGGGCGGTGCGGTAGAAATACCCACCATTGACGGCAAGGTTAAGGTAAAAATCGAATCGGGTACACAGCCGGGTAAGGTTCTCCGCCTGCGCGGCAAAGGACTGCCTAACGTAAACGGATACGGAACCGGAGACCTGCTGGTGAATGTCAGCGTATATGTGCCCGAAACACTGAACAAGGAAGAGAAAAAAGCGCTGGAAGAAATGGAAAGGTCGGATAACTTCAAGCCGAATACTTCTATCAAGGAGAAGATTTTCAAGAAGTTCAAGAGTTTGTTTGATTAATACTAAAGTTACATCTCTATAAAACAGAAATCTCTATAAAGCATCGTTCTTTATAGGGATTTCTGCTGATAAAGTTCCCGTTTACACCTTACTTTTTAATTGTAATACAAGTAATTTCTGGAGTACGGACCCCCGGTTTTAATTCTCCATTGATACAAAAAATATTTTCTCCGCATACCACCAACGCAGCACCTGCACGAGCAACATCCGGTATACAAGCTATTGTTTGCCACTCCCGTAAGCGTACATCATAAACAAGAACCCGTTTATTAAAACGATACCATTCCACCGGATGAGTCAAATAATCAGCAGCCGGTTTTTGAAGTGCACGCAAAAAAATGTCTTTATCAACACCTCCCATACAAATAATCATATTTTTATCCCAAGCAGTCGCCACGCCACCGCTTAAAGAGACCTTTTCACCTACCTCATCCATTACCTCAGGTAATGGTGTCCAAGTATTAGCAGCCGGTGAATACACATATCCATCAACCGAAAGAGAAGCATCACGTTCTTCCGTTGGTGCAGCAAAGCCACTCCATAGGTAGAAACATAATTGTCCATCAGCATCCAGTTGTGCAGCGCTTACCGGTTGTACCCGAGGAACACCCGGAAAGGCTGGAAGCTCCTGCCAGCCTTGAGACAATTGCTCCAAATCGAGGCAATAAAAAGCATTGGACGCCTTACCATCTTTATTTCCACCGGCAACATAGAGTTTATTTTCCAGTAAAGCACCTGTCATATTATCCAGCGTACAAGGTAACGAAGGCAATGTTTCTACAACAGCTTTCTCATTAGCCACACGTATGCGATAAGTTGTAGACAGAGCCGCCTGTTCATTCATCCCCCCTACACATATTATTCCATCTGCGGTAGATACAGAAACTCCATAGGCCATTGCTTGCGGCAACTGTCCTGCTCTCTGCCAAACCAATACAGAGTCCTTCGACAGTTCTGCTGTATAAATATCGCGATAGTATTTCTTAGAGCCGCCGGCATGAACCGGTATTTTAGGAAAATTACAACCGCCGGCAATCAATAACTTACCTGCCGCTATTCCTGCATAGCAAGCTGAAACACCTTTAGCAAAATTTTCATTTTCCTGCGGGAATCCCTGCATTTGGCTGACTTTATCAATAATAACGCATGCAGCAGATGCAGCTACACGAAAAGTTGAAGCCGGCAATCCCATCTTATTCACCAGATTAGCACGAGTAAACGGTTGCCATCCATAGCGAATGAAACGGGGATTCTTAATATTGGTATTATACACTTTCAGACAGTTATCCTCAACGATAGCAGTAGCAGGCTCATAAAAGCCCTCTTCCTCTGCCACTTCAAACGCACACAAAGGGGCTCCATCAACACTACGCAAACCATCGCCGTAATCGAACGAAACATATACAGCACCATCTCTGAACTCTGCACTGCGAAACAACGGACCTGAAGGAAGTACATTTTCATACCCATAAGTACGGTTCAGTGCCCAATACCCCAAGCGCTCACCAATCGGTTTCTTATTGATAGGATGTACATCCAATGAATCTCCCTGATCGCTGGATACAACCATTCCCGTATTAGGAATACTTTTCATCAATCTTCGCTGACTATCACGGAACCAAGTCCATGACGGACGGTCTATGCTTGACAGTTGCACATAATAAAAAGGCAGATTCGGTTGTTCCCAATTGGAGCGCCAACTATCAATCAACAGTTTAAAAAGTTTCTCATGCGCTTCCTTGTTATGAGTATTCGATTCTCCTTGATACCAAATAACTCCTTTCAGCGGGTATTTACTCAAAGGGAGAATACCGGATTCAAACAGAAAACAAGGTTCGTAAGGATGACGTTGCTGCTTGTTGGTAGAATGTTTTATGTTCAAAGCAGCTCTTTTACGAACCCAGTCTTGAATAAAATCATTCTTTGTCCAATCATACAGGATATCCGGAAACTCACAATCCAATGTATGGCGATCTATCCATGCTTCCGTAGGTGAACCACCGACAGCATTACATATCAAGCCTACCGGTACATTCAGACTATCGCGAAGCATCTTGCCAAAGTAGTAAGCCACAGCAGAAAAAGAAGCTGCTGTAGCGGAAGTACAAGATTTCCAAACAGTAGATTTATAATAGTGCAAATGATTCAAAGAGTCTAACACAGATGCATTCCATGCTACCGCATTCGTACGCCAACGCACTTTCATATCAAACAGCCGAAGTTTGTCGTCATTCGCTTCCGGAATATCTGTTTGCGCAGTGGCTGCCTGCTTCAACATAAACTCCATATTTGATTGTCCGGAACATAACCAGACTTCACCAACCAATACATTTTTATAAGATAAAGTCTGTTTTCCTGTAGATATGGATAATGTATAAGGTCCGCCCGCCTGCAAAGGCGTAAGTAGCACAAACCAACGACCATTATTGTCTACACGGGCAGTAACCTTCTGCTGGGCGATACTTACTGAAACCAGCTCACCGACATTCGCTTTCCCGTGTATCTTCAATGGAACATCACGTTGCAACACCATATTATCGGTATACAAGTCTGATACTTGCAAACGGGTAGAATACGACTCTGCCTCCCGATTTTCTATTCTTGCACCATAAGTAATACCATTTTCCATACAAGTCACTTTCACTTTCTTTTGTGCCCAAAGGCAAGTATAGCAAAACAAGCTTAAGAATAAAAATAATACTTTTTTCATTTCTGTATAATATAATGTTTTACGTTCTCTACCCATTTCAAAATAACCTTTTCCAAGTAAATGTAACCCGTCATTCGTATAATCAATATTCATTTTTCCGGTTGCAAATAAAACGTTGAAAATTTATTCAGCTGAGCATTGGCAGTTACTGTAACTATCAGCACTGCAATGAATAAATAACTAATAGTATTTTCTTCATGACTAAAATATAATTAGTAATTTCAGTTATTCTTTCAAATGTTTTTTCAGCCAGGGAATGACTAACTCCGATTTAAAATAATGGTCAGGCGCATCTACATTCACCATATTAAAATACTCATCCCTACTTAATCCTTCGGGCAGTTTATCAATCTTTTTGCGCTTTTGCGGATCTGCAAATTTAGGATAATGGTAAATTTCCACATTAGATGGATAACCAGATATTTCGTAAGCCTTACGAATTATATTGAAGTCGCGGTCTAATCCGCCTTCTGTCAGGATGATAGGACGCGGAGCCAACGAGGCTACAATATCCGGAAAGTTAAACTTACGCCAGAAATTAGGAATCAAGTGCCGGATTGAGTTGGGAAAGATACGGGTTCCATTCTTATCGGGAGCGGTCATCACCAAAGCTCTTTCCTGAGTTTGACACAGAAAATCATTGTAGACAAAAGCGTATATAGAGGGATCCAGTACCCCCAAAACCATTAATGATTCCGTACCCAAAGAAAATCCACTGACCACAATACGGTCTTTACGGATATAAGGCCGCGACTTCATCCACTCAAGTACCTGCATATCCAGATAAGCCGTATATCCCAAGTAACTCCATCCCATTTCCAGCAAGAAACGGGAAAACAAGTCATAGTTATAGTTTCTGCCTCGGGCATACTGTTCCAAATCAGCCGCCTCACCAGCTGCCGGATTATCTACAGCCACTGCAATATATCCGGCTTTGACTAAATTTTGTGCCATAGTCACTTTAGGGTTACGATAATCGTCATTGAACTTAGCTGCCACCCCTGGTTCGCCGGCTAATCCTTCTTTAGAACCGCCCGAACCCGGAATACATAAAATGGCAGGCGACGGTTTCACCAAACTATCCGGTATTAGTACCAGAAATGTGGATACGCATTCGGATAAAGGATAATACTCCCACTTTTCAAGCCGATAGCCGTTACGCTGTACTGTATGAATACACTTGGGAACCGGAGGGTTATCCTGTTGTTTCGGAAAATTCATAATATCCTGCATAGACTTACGAACTTTCTTCTGCCATTTGGCAAATTCCCTTTTACTCATGTCCGGACAAAAAGCACACTCCGGTTCTATATCAGACAACATGGAATGCACCACACCATAAGAACTAAGGAAGCGTCCGTCGTCACGGTCAGAGCGAATCTCTTTATGCTCATTAGGTGACCATTCCGTCACTTGGGCTGTAATCAAGGCACACCAGCATAGAAGCAAACCTATTATTATATTTCTCTTTTTCATCTCTTCATAAATTTAAAGTTTTACAACGACCTCACACTTATTTCACAATATCCTTCAGCTTCACTGCCTGAAAAGTCATCTGAGCAACACTACTCTCGTACAATATGCCAACGGTTTCTTTGTCAATCATTGTCAGGCACGAATATCCCCAGTTATTGTCTTCATCCAACAATAACTGATGTTGCGGCAGCCAAGTTACACCGCCATCCAAACTAACTTTAATGGTAGTGCTGTGACGTCCTTTCGTCGTATTAGGATTGGAAAATATCAATATGTCTTTATCCAATATGTTGTCTTTAGCTTTCACACTGATGAGGCTTGCCATGCAAACGGGTTCCTGAAGCGCACTACGCGAAGATACATGTTCCATCCAAGTCTGCCCTAAATCTTTTGTCGTTGTTACGGCACGGCTTCCTTTACGGTTATCGCGCATGTTCAGCATCAGTATTCCCGGTTCAACTTCAGCAACTTGTGCTTCCGTTGTATTGGTACGAGCACAATTATGCATTTTCCAAGTTTCCCCACCGTCTTTACTATACATGATTCCTGCATTGGGTACACGAGTAGAATCTATAAACTGAGTAGGAAAAACCAATGTACCATCATCCATCGTAATACCCCTTCCAGGACCTTGTAGCAAGAAATACCAAGAAGGGTCTTTTACTTGTTCGGTTATATTGATTGGAGCAGACCATGTTTTACCATCGTCCATACTTTTAGTCACTACTAATTGGGCGGTATGGTTTAAATCCATTCCCGGATGCGAACTCCACCATGCACGCTGATTACCCATTCCATGAGTCCATGCAGCTACAATCCATATGGTATTAGTCTTGGTATCTACCAAAATAGAGGGATCACCCACCCCATTCTGTGCAGCAGGTAGTCCGTCATATTCACCAAAAGCAAGGGGCAGACGCATCTTCTCCCATGTTTGCCCGCCATCTGTACTGCGACTCAAACCTACATCTACATGTTCCTGCAAGTCTGCGCTATTGTTATACCGGACGTCATATACTCCCAGCAGGGTTCCTTTATTGGTAGTTACCAATCCCGGAATGCGATAAGCTGTCGATGCATCATCACCGGCATGACGTACTCCAACACCTACACGATGCTTAATACCTTTTGGCGATACCACTTGTAGAGAAGCTTTATTATTATCCAGATTTACAGATACTACTTCTGCAGAGATCTTAGTAGTCAAAGAAGCTGAAGATTTCATTTGCAAGCTAACCCAAAAGAAATTTACGCCGGGAAACAGTCTTTGATTTCCGACCAGTTTTATTTCATTCTTTACAGGTTTCGTTACTTTCGATTTTAAAATAGAATAAGATGGATTAGCTGCCAGAGTCTTTCCCGGTGAAGTAAAAGACAGATAGGATACAGGAGCAAAACGTTTTTTACCGTAATCTTGCAAAGCTTCCGTTCCACTATAATAGAGTTTTACAGACTGAATATCCTGTATAGGAGTATTTCCCGTAAACTTTAAAACTACGTCATTGAATATCTGTGCTGTATTAGCTTCCAAACGTATATAGAAAAGAATGTTATCCTGTCGTTCCAAAAGAACCGGAATCTGTGCTTCCTTCACAAACACGGTATCGGCAGCTTGCAGATTTCCAAACAATGTAATACTATAAAGCAGGAATAAGAATCGAAGTTTTTTCATGGTCAATATGTTCTTTTATTATTCGGCATAATACCGACGCTTATGATATAAATATAAATGCAATGTTATGTCTTATTTGTTCCTCAAACTGAAACTGTCAGTTCTAACAAGTGAAACTTTTAGTACCAACAAATTAAACCATTAGTTTTTTACCGGTGAAACTATTTTTTCCTTATAGGATAAAAGAAAAGCTGCCTCAAGACTCTTTTTGCCATGTCTTATTCAAAAGCTATTGGCAAAGCTAATGAAAAGATTTTATTACAGCAATTTCTGAGTGTTGAGGCAGACTCATCTTTCTAAAGACTAATAGCTATTTGGTATCTTTCATGCAACGAACAGGATAACCATATGTTTTAGCCTGTGATCTTAATGGGAAGAAATTCGCCGTATCGTACATTAAAGAAGAACCATTTTTTGAAGTTATTATGCCATTACTCCAAGACTGTCCTCTATTAGCAGGGTTCTTTATTATCGGTCCTGAAGATGCATTATTTAAATAGCCTGTATTCGGATAGATAGGAGTAGAACCGACACTAAAAGTTCCACCGCCATTAGCTATAACTTCTGTCATTGTACCAGATGCAAGATTCACTTCTACAGCACCTGTAGAATATTTACCTCCTCCTGGAACACTAACAAATCCAGTCCATACATAAGCATGGGGTACACGATAACCCGGTGGACATGGATCATAAATAGTTTTATGCCCTGTATCATTTGTAGGTGCATCTTTTGATGTCAAAGCAGGATTACCCCACAAATCATTACCACCATCCTTAAGCCAATTTTCAGCTCCTGTACCGATATAGCACATGGGATATTTAGCAATATCAACCAATTCGATTGGAGTTCCTGTATATGACCAACTGCTATTATTTCCCTCAACAAACCCAATAAAGGATGGTATCATATTATTCTCTTTATCGTAAGTTGTCATAAAGGTGGTTGAAGCCATAGCACTATTGTCTCTTTCTGGAAATGGATCCTTGCGTCCCCATTGATAACGCATACCTTGCGCGCTGTTATCATTATTTGTAGACCAACATGTAGCAGAAAGTGCACCCAGATTTCTATCCATCATCATAGGATTAATCAATTTATCATAGCTATTAAAATCACTATGAATTGTATACGTTTCGACCTTGGAATTTAAATCCACATCTGTAATCCAAATATGCCAACTCCAAACAATAGTTCCTGCATCATTATATGCTGCAATTACAGCATTACCTGGTACTAATGGAGTATTATCAGAGCCATTCAAAGTAAAATAAATGTAGTTATTCTTCAATTTTACACCAGAAAGCAAACTTCTTTCACTTTGCCACAAAATTGAAGCAGAAACGGGTACCAACGGAGAAGGAGTTATACCTGGAGCAACACCCAAACTACTATCATAATTTGTAGTTTCCGGAGTTACTGCCCCATTACCCATAACCGTAGCATTAAAACGATATTCTTGTCCAGCCTTTCCTACTATGTAGCAGTTTGCGGTTTCATTTGCACTCAAGTCAATAGAAGCATCACCCAATTCTGTTTCAGTTAGTGTATCCATATCTACTTCCAGTGTATTAAATTCACCAGCAAGAATCTTCATAGAAGAAAGGTTACCCGTCAAGCTTAAGTCATTATCTTCTCCAGCTTTTTCTATCACTATCGTTACCTTACATTGTTTTGCCGACAAGTCCAAAGGATTTATAGACATATATCCATGAAAGGCTTCATTCAGCACTAATTCCGGAGCATTATCCACTTTCACCTGTACTTTAGAAGAACCTTCGGCAATAGCAAACTGACCTGTTGTCAAGTCGAACTTATACTCACCTGCCAAAGGAGCCCCCTCTTCTGTAGAGAATTCAATGGACTTTACTTTCCAACCTGCATACTTGGCTGCTGTTTTACAACTGATATCCATATATCCTAATGCATGCTTGAAAGTCATAGGTACAGCTGTTTCTACTTCGGCAGAAGTAGTCGTGGCATAAGTCAAAGCACTATTCATCAAATGAGTATTAGTAACACCCGACTGCAATTGTGAATTACTTAATGTTCCGGCAATAGCTTTTGCAGAAGTATTATTCTTGTTATACGGTGCATATACATAGAAAGTATGCTCACCCGCCTCTTTATTCCACACTACCTGTGTGTAGAACAAACCTTCAGTCTTCCCTACAAAAGGAGCCGCAAGACCAACAGCCAAATTAACGGTTTCTGTTTGTTCACAAAAGAGACCAATCTTGCTGTCTGCCGCCCAAATTACCTTATTGTTTTCATCCAGCTGTGACTGACAATTAAAGAAAATCTGATTTCCTCCTGCCGGACGTGTAAAGTCATTTGTATAGTCATCGTCACTGCATGCAGTTGTAAAAAGCCCTGCGCAGAGTCCTAAGACCAGAAATGTATATTGTTTTTTCATCTTTTTATGATTTAGTATTTCTAATGAATTATAATAAACTCACTTTTCACCCGACAAGTGGTTTAATAGCCCGGTGTTTGTTCTACCTGAGGATCTTTAGACATCACTGCTGCGTCAATAGGCCACAACAAATGTTTCTCTACCAAGTCACCCGTAACGTTGATTTGAAGAGCCTTAGCCAAATCACCGTCTTTCATACGGCGAATGTCATACCAATGCTTACCTTCACCTACAAATTCTTTCGTACGTTCTTCCAGGATGGCATCTTCAGCCGTTTCTCCTGACTGCGGATATTTATGGTTAGCATAAGTATCGCCATAAGCACGTTGACGAATACTATTGATATAAGTAGTAGGATCGCCACCTTGCATAGTCACTATCTCAGCCAACAGTAATTGTAAATCTGCATAGCGATAGATAGGCCAGTCATTAGTGAAACGGCGGGTATCATTATCCATTTCACCCATAAACTTAGTCAAAAGAATAGCTGCATCTCCGCCTTCTATTTTATACACATCAAAAAATGTAGTACTACGGCGAATATCATCTTTACTGAACTCATCAAAGAGAGCCTTGGTATACTGAAAATTAGAAGCGGTGCCATTCAGATTCAAAGGGTTCACATTATCCCCAGCATACACATTACCGTTAGCATCTTGGAAACCTACCAAATTGGTGTTTGTAGGATATAAGAATTTACTAAAGAAGTTTTCTTTTTCGTTCAATAGGTAACGGACTACAAATATCATTTCCTTATTATCCTTTTTAGCGACATCAAATACATCCGCAAAGCTTGTTGTAGAGGCAAAGCCATACTTCTCCGAATCTATAACGTCTTGTAATGCTTGCTTGGCAGCAGTCAAATCGGCAGACACATCCTTCGAGAAAACATTAGCACCGCCAATCGGTCTTACTTTACATCCCCATAGCAGAATCTCTGCTTTAAGCATTTTGGTTGCCGCTTTACTCCAATAAGAACTCTTGTCCGTAGAATTAATCGTATAGTCATCTTTTTCAAAATAATCGTCCGATGTCTTTATATCCTTCACCAAAAAAGCGTAAATTTCCTCTTCTGTAGCACGGGGCTGATTCAAATCGGCAGGAGTAAAACTACCATCCATCACACGTGCTGTCTCTATCAACGGTACCCCACCATAAGTACGGAATAAGTGGAAATAATAAAAACTTCTCAACCCGTACAGTATGCCCATATAGTAGTTTTTTTCTGTTTCATTCAGAGCATCTGTACCTGGAACAGACTGGATAGCATGGTTAATCTGCATAATATCCATATAGAAATTGCCCCAGTTGGTAATAACAGAATTGGTTACAGTCAGGTTATTATTCACTGCCGCAACATCGCTGATAGATTGGTTAAAAAGAGAGGAGCTCGATCCTACAAATGTTCCCCCTCGGAGTTCCCCCATTTTGAAAAATATCTCTTGACGCTCACGAAGACGATAATGTAAGCCACGAACATAGCGTTCCACCTGATCTTTTGTACTCCAATAATTACTGATGCCATAGGAATCTACCGGACTTAAGTCCAAGTAATCACATGACTGTATGGCTCCTATCAACAATATCAAGAATATGTATTTTATCTTTTTCATAATACTATCTTTCTTTATGATTTTAATATTAGTAAAGTTAGAACACAACCTTTATTCCCATCAATACAGTCTTAGGCAAAGCATATCCGCCCTTACCGTCATCCTTGGTATTATTTTTAGAATCATATTCGGGAGTATAGAGATTGTTGCTCGTCACATAAAACAGATTCTGCCCGGTGAGCGTTACCGTTACCTTCTCCATCATAGCTTTCTTTGTCCACTGTGAAGGTAAGTCATAACTCAAAGAGATTTCACGAGCACACAGATAAGCAGCATTTTCCCAGAACAAAGAAGTATTACGAGTATAGTTTTTCTTAAAATTAGTATCATTAGTCATTAATACCGGCAATCCTGCTGTAGGATTATCTTCTGTCCATGTTTTCTTGGCGAGTTCCGGAACATTAAAGGAACCGGATGTTATTCCCATGAAATATTGATAACCGCTATTCCACTTCTTATATCCTAGTGCATAGTCGAAACGAGCAAAGAGAGTCAGTCCTTTCCAAGAAGCAGAAGTATTAAAACCACCCATCCATTTAGGTATGGAGTTACCAAGCTTTACCTGGTCGTGCGTATCAATGATACCGTCACCATTTACATCGTACCATACAGCATCACCGGGAGCCAGTTTCTGGGCATTCTTCTGTTGCTCAACAGTTAATTGAGCATAGGCCGCCGGACCGTATACTGGTTGAGAAGGAACTTTGTCTACGTAATAAGCATAATTTGCAAGGTCTGCTTCATCACGAACAACATGTGTCATTTTAAAACCATAAATGTCACCATAAGATTGTCCTTCTTGTATACCGCCTCTCCACACTGTTTCATTACTGCCCTTACCTTTATAGACCTCTGTACCGCCCTGACGATTGTTTTCATTACCATTATCAGGTAATTTCAGTACTTTAGACTTAACAAACGTAACATTAGCACCTACATTCCACTTAAAATCTTTACGATCAAAAATACGATAATTCACTTCCAATTCCATACCCTGGCTGCGTACCGCACCGTTGTTGGTTTTCATAGAACCCACACCAGATGAAGCAGACAAAGGCACATCAGCTATCAAATCGGTAGTTTTCTTGTTGAAGTAACCTACACTAAAATCAACCTTATTGAATAAACCTAATTCAATTGCTGCATCAAACGAAGTTGTTTTTTCCCAACGCAATCCAGGGTAAGCAATGTCATCTATCAACAAACCATACACACCATTATAATTACCGGCATTAGCATAGCTCCCTTGCAACTCATACAGCCCGATACCATTTACATTACCATTCTGTCCATATCCCATACGTAATTTCATATTAGAAAATATATCCAGATACTTTTCCATGAATTCTTCACGATACACATTCCATGCAGCACTCACACCAGGAAAGAATCCCCAACGATTGTCTACCAACTTAGAATAACCGTCATAACGTCCAGAGAAAGAGAACAAATACTTACTTTTATAGTCATAGGATGCATTGATGAAACCAGACATAATACGTTCCTGCGTATGAGTAGTAGACATATTACGAGTGGACTTTCCATTGGCATCTAAAGGTTCTGTGAACTGCAATCCGATAAAATCATCAGAAGTAGCTCCTTGACCGGATGCTTTAAGACCGAAATTATACTTATCTATCATCTCAAAACCACCTACGGCACTGATGCTATGATCGCCAAAAGAAGTATTATAGTTAAATATAGCATTATAAGTCTGATCTAGGCGACGTGCATAGTCGGCAGAAGCCTTTCGATTAGAATCCACTTTACCCGGACCATTCGGAAGTTCCTTGTTGAAAGATTCTTTTTCAACCATATGAAGATACCACATACCACTCAACTTCAAGCTCAATCCTTTCATAAGGTCTATTTGGAATGAAGTACCCAAAGTTGTCTTGTAGGCTGTATTCCTACGATAGTAATAGTTCTTCATCTCATTCCAGTTGGCATTCTGAGTATTATTGATCAATTTAATGACCGTTCCATCCATGTTGGCACCTTTGAAAGTAGGTGGAACGGCAGGTACTACGCTCCAAAAATTTGCATCACTCATATAGTTAGGATTTGTTTCGGAACGAGAAAAGTTCACAAAACCGGAAGCTTTCAACCAATTCTTAATTTTGTATTCACCATTCAAATTAAAAGATAAACGCTCATAACCAGATTCCAATGGAAAGCCTGTTTCATCATAATATCCAATACTTGAATAGTACTTTCCTTTTTCATTACCACCCGAGAAAGAAATATTATAATCTTGCGTCCAAGCGTCCTGCATATTCAAATCACGCATATTAGTTTCCTTGAACAACAGATAGTTATCGGTAACCGGGTCTTTCATAGACTGCCAACCGTAATCCAGCAAATATTTATTCTTATCGGTCAGAATAGTCGTACTGTAAATACCACTGGCTGTCTGATTTCCATCGGCTGTAATATCATTCCCCGTACCCCAACCATTAACAAGGTTCAGGTCATCCCCACTACGATTTGCAGCCATACGTTCCCAATATAGATAATCACGGGCATTCAGGAAATTGTAGTTGTCACGAGCAAAGCCTTTACCTACATTTACATTCAAAGTAATGGTAGTTTTACCGACATGACCGCTCTTAGTAGTTACTAACACTACACCATTGTTGGCACGAGCACCATAAAGTGCTGTTGCAGCAGCATCTTTCAAAATTTCGATAGACTCAATATCATTACTATTAATATCGTTCATATCATCCTTTTGTACACCATCAATAATATATAACGGACTACCTTTACCGTCCAAAGAAGCACCGGCACGAACTTGAATAGAAGGTCCTGACCCCGGCTGACCGGAAGTCTGCGTAACACGTACACCAGTAACAGTACCGGCCAAAGCCGTCAACGGATTGGCACGTACTCCCCTCTCCAATACTTCGGAAGAAACTTTAGAAATAGCAGCTGTCAACTTATCTTTAGTTACAGTTTTCCCGTAACCTGTAACGATAACTTCTTGTAAGCCTACTGCATCTTCTTTCATCACAACAATAATACTTTTACGTCCGCTGACGGAAATCTCCTGCTTAGTATAGCCTATGTAAGAGAAAGCCAATACCGATTTGTTTTTTGTCAAAGTTAACGTATATTGTCCATCCAAATTAGTAATAGCGCCATTAGATGTACCAATTTCCAATACAGAAACGCCAATCAGCGGTTCTCCTTCAGTGTCTTTTACAACACCTGTCACTGTCTGTCCTACTTGAGCATATAAGCTGCTCAAAGTACAAAACATTACCACTGCCATGAGAATTACTTTCTGACAGTTCTTTAAATGTATTTTTCTCATATTAAAAACAGGTTATTTAGAAGATAATATAAACAATTGCAATCTTATCCATCCTTCCGGTCTAGTTGAGGCTTTTGTAAATCCGGGCAAGTCACCAAGTTCTGCAATAATAACCAAATCACCATCTGGCAATAATGCCATACAAGTATATCCCGTTGCTTTATCATAAAGTACCATATGATCTGCAGCATTAAATGTATGTGAATGTCCATCAAAGAATTTTGCTTTAGCAAGATATAGTATACCACGGTCATCATGCGAGCTTGTTTCAGAGATTCCTTTCGCTCCACAATAGTACAACCAATTATCTTTCACTATAACACTTCCTGCACAACCTTTTTCCGGAGTTGGCAACTGTGATGCCGGATAATCCGAAACTCCTGGCCACTTAGCGCCACCATCTGTACTGTAATAGTTTTGCCTATATCCCTTATATCGGATATTACCAATCAATGCGCCGTCAGGAGCCTCAGTAACCGTCCATTCACCCGATTTATTAGGTTGACCCGTTTGCCAGGTAACACCATGATCGTCTGAATACATAGCGGTATTTCCACCATTGGAAACGGTTCCCTTATCCGCATCAACCTTAAATGAACGCATAGGAACAATCAAACGGTCCTTATACATTTCATTGGTCATTTGTACACCGGAACCAGGACCAAAACTACCAATCATTCTTGTAAAACCACTATATATACCGATATGAACTTCATCCGTGAGATCTTTCCTTGTCCAGGTTATACCATCATCTTCAGAGATATACATGATTGCTCTGTTGTTATAACCTTGTTGGGCAGAAGGTTTACCAACTGCATCCCATAAAGAGGTGAAAAGGAAAATTTTTCCGGTAGTCTGATCAACCACAACTGTCGGATCCATATAAGAGAGTTTTGAAGAAGTAACTTGTTCTGTTATGTTCTTTTCTGTCCAGGTAGCTCCCTTATCCGTACTACGCTTCATGAGAATATCCGTACGCCCTGATTTATCCATCCAAGTACCATAACGAGTTTCACAAAAAACGAGTATAGTACCAGCTTTTGTAACTGCAACAGCAGGCACACGATAAGAAACGTCCGTACTTACTTTAGAATTAAAAACAGTAGTTGTTGAAGTTACTTTCCATACCGGATCTGGATCAAGAGTCGGGTCATCCGGGTCAGGTGTCGGATCGGGTGTCGGTTCTTCCGGCTCCACCTCATCAGGATAGGGCACTGGTGAAAAATCATTGACACTATCATCTGAACAAGCAGCACAAACAAGCAAGCTCATAACAATACTCATAGTACAAAAAAAGTTTTTCATAAATATAAAATTAAAGATTAATAATAGGAAGTATAAGTAAGTCCAATCTCATCCAACCAACCGGACGTTTAAGAGGTTTGATACCAGGCAATGATTTACGGGTAAACCCCGGAGTATCTGCCGTTTCAAATATAATAGCCATCCTGCCATCAGGTAAGAAAGACATACAACTGTAACCTGAAGCTTTATCATATAATTGAATTCCATTGTTCCATGTCTTTCCACCATCACTACTTTTATACAAAGCGAGCCCTACACGTTCATCATATTCCGGTGTTTCAGCTTTTCCTCTGATTCCAGAAAAATAGAGTTCTCTTCCTTTTCCCAAAACACCTGCCTGACATCCTTTGGAGACTCCCGGTAAGGTCGGTTCTTTTATCGCTTTACTCCAAGTAGTTCCACCATCAACACTATATGCCACCATACGCGCTCCCGGTATACGAGCGTTATAGACTAATGTTCCGGCAGGGGATTCGGCTATCTGAAATTCATCACCGGTATCGCCCTTACCACCCATTGCCCATGTCTGGCCATGATTATCAGAATATATTGCTACGTTATGAGCACTTTTTCTTTTGGAATCAACTACACGGGTCGGTAAAATCAATCGTTCCTTAAACCGTTCTCCAGACATCTGTAATCCTGCTCCCGGGCCAAAACCAACAATATGATAGCCCGCCGGAATAATCGCAGATGTAACATCTACAGGCAAAGACCAAGTTTTTCCATTATCATCCGAAGTAATAAGAATAGCACGATTCTTTGTTCCGGAATGATCTTCTGCTGGCCAAAAAGTAGTAAATAAAAAAATGCGTCCAGTAGTTGAATCAAGAACCGGAGTAGGATCCATATAAGCACCGGTAGTACCTTGTGTCAAATCTTGCATAATGGACCATGTTTTCCCTATATCCTCACTTCGCTTCACTACAATATCCGTACGACTTTTATCTCGCCAACTATCCCTACGTGCCTCACAAAAAACAAGCAATGTACCATCTTTGGCTGTTAATAATGAGGGAATACGATAACTGTTCACATTATCATCCCCAGCAGTAAAGACAGTACACTTCTTCAGTCCGGAAGAATTTGATTGTTCTGTTGTTTGCGCTTCTCCTTTAATAAAGAAAGGAAAAAATAAAAAAAATGCTATGAATAGACTTTTCAACATGTACACATAATATTTATAAATGAAGATAAAAACATCACTTACAGCAGTTCCTGACACAACATATAGCTACGAATCATCATGCGAGGTATATGAAAAGGGCCCTTAAACAAATTACCTTTAGCAGGTTGTGCCACTGTACCGTCACGGTGCAGATACCCATACCACTCACCATATTCCTTATCAGGGAAATGAGCGTATGTCCAATCACTTATCTGTTTATGCATGGCAAGGTATTTTTCATCGTGAGTTGCCTGATAAGCATAAAGAGTGGCGATAATAGCCTCGGTCTGCGGCCACCAGAATTTCATATCCTGAGAATAATCCTGTGCGGGGAAATTGCGGCAGTCCCGGAAGTTTATTATACCGCCATGTTCTTCATCCCAACCCCATTCCCAAGACCAGTCAAGAATCTGAAGAGCCATTTGCACCAAATCTTTATCCCAGTTACGATAGCGGGCTTCTTCTAAAATAAACCAGGAAGTCTCAATACAATGTCCCGGATTAATGACACGCCCGTTACAAGTATCAATGAACTCTCCATCTTTTCCCACCATTTCAAGCAATGCCTTAAATTCGGGATGAATAAAGTACTTTCGGATAGCCGCAAGCGATTCATCAATTTGTGTGTCAAGTGTCGGATCGGAAATAGCAGCACGAACACGAGAGGCTGTATTGATAAGAATCATCGTAATAGAATGTCCGCGAGCCTGTAGTGTAGGCAGATACTTGGGTTCCAAAAAACCGGGGGTGGAAAGAAACCTTTGTATACATTTGAAAAGCGCTAAAGCCTTTTCAGCATAAGTTTTATCTCCTGATGCAATAGCGTATTCTGACATGGCAATGACAGCAAAACACTCAGAAAACACATAGCGACGTTTACGCAAAGGAGTACCGTTTTCAGTAACTTCAAAGTACATATGTCCGTCTGCATCAAAACAATATTTTTCTATAAAATCGATACAACTCTTAGATGCCGCAAGCCATTCCGATTTCTGTTCTATGTTATTATAAGCATAAGCTGCAATAAATCCAAAACGTCCCTGAAACCATACTGATTTCGTTGTATCCATCAAACGGCCATCACGATCAATGCAAGTATATACCCCACCATGTTTACGGTCAAGACCATACTGCATCCAAAAAGGCATAATATTCTCGGTGAGATCATAGCGATAGGATGCTGACCAGGAGGTTAAATAATCCGTTACATTCATAGTTTATCAGATTTTAGAATTTATTGCAACGTTCAAAGAAATGAATAGTTTCAAGCTCTGCTTTCATTTGGCATTCTTCCTCATCGGTCATATTTTGGAATGGAGTACGATTCTTACCCAAGTCAAGGCCAATAAGTTTCATTATACGTTTACCGCCCACTATATTTCCACGAAAATGACAAATAACATTAATCACCTCTTGTGAGAAATTTTGACGTTCACGTGCCAATTCAAGGTCACCGGCCTTCCAAGCATCAATGATACCTACCAGTTCTTTTCCATTATAGTTGGTAGTACCGCCAATACCACCTTGTGCACCTCCCATAGCCAAACAAGGTAGTATCGTTTCATCCTGACCATGAAGCATATCGTACTTTCCATTCTTATAAAGACGGCACTGATTGTACTCATACATACTCTCGAAAGTATATTTAATACCAGCAAAATTAGGTACGCGTCCATCAACCGCTTCCAGTAGCTTAACCATAGGCAGAAAAGCACCGTTGAAGGCAGGAATATGATAATAATAGAAAGGTAGTTCGGGAGCACCAGCTGCAATCTCTTCAATATACTTTACCAATTCTTCCACTCGGCCAATTTTAGGGAACGGTGGGGCCATTGCTCCAATAGCTGTAGCTCCAATCTTCTGTGCATGTTCCGCCAACATACGGCTTGCTTTAACACAGCAACTTCCCACATGAACAATTACCTTAAATCCGGCAGGCGCTACAGATACCCAGCGTTCGGCAAGCTTCATACGTTCTTCTTCAGTCAACATATATCCCTCGCCGGAAGAACCGTTAATGAATACTCCTTGAAGACCATTCTTCTGCAACATCTTTGCATAGATTTCAATAGGTTCATAGTTTACTTCTCCATTTTCATAAAATGGAGTAAAAGGCGCATCAATCAAACCAATAATCTTTTCCATACTTTTTATTTTTTAACTTCGTTAATCTTATTGTTATTCCATATTATCTGTCTTAGGATGAAGGAAGTAAAGTTGTAAAGCCAAAGCTACCAACACTATAACACTGAGCATAGCAAATCCTTGTCCCAAGTTTCCACCATCTGTCCATCTTCCCAATAATTCGGTAACAGCAGCCCCAGCAAATACACCTGTCATATTCATAATACCATAGGCGGTACCACGATATTTTGCCGAAACGAACTGACAAAGAATAGGCATATTATTAGCATCGAAAACACCAAAACCAATACCGAAAAGCAGTCCGGCACCAATAATAGCTACAAAGCTGTGTCCAAACCCCAACAGCATTAATGCAGGAATCGTCAATCCCAATCCGATGGCTCCTGTATAAACACGTCCTCTGATATTCTTTTGCACCCATCGGTCAGATAAAATACCTCCTACAATAACCCCAATAAACGAAGAAAAAGCAATTGTAATAGTAGAAATCGGACCGGCTTCAGACATAGGAATATTCAGGCTTTCAGAAAATAATGTCGGTAACCAGTTTTTAGTTGCCCAACCGGGAAGGCTCGGAGCTGCAAAATAGAAAAGAATAATCCAAAAAGCACACATAGAGAAGAGCACACTAAGCCCGCTAAACAAAGACGGTTTCTTTTCTCCCAACGCTATTGGTCTCTCTTTTACCAAAGTATGGGCAGGGTTCTCCCGCAAAGTAACAACCAAAATCAAGGAATAAATAATACCTATTATACCAAACCAATGAAATGTGGAATGCCAAGAGAAGATAGCTGCCACCGTAGCACCAAATCCGCCAATAGCCTGCCCTACATAAAGTCCGGTCATATGCACCCCAATAGCCAATGAACGGGACTTACCTTGATGCCAATCAGCAATAAGAGATAAAGCAGAAGGTATATAAAGCGCTTCACTGATTCCCATCACAGCACGAAGCCAATACAATTCATGAAAATCATCTGCATACCCCATCAAATATGTAACAGCAGACCAAACAAACAAACTTCCGACAATCAACCACTTACGACTAAAACGGTCAGCAATTATACCGGCAACAGGACTCATAAAACCGTAAATCCATAAAAAGATAGCCATTAGAGCTCCAAAGGCTTCCGCTTTATTCAATTCTACAATATCAACCTTCATTGCCTCTTGCATAGTAGAAAGCATTTGGCGATCCATGTAATTGAGTAGAGCGACCACCCATAATAAAGCAACTACTACCCAAGGATACAGATTTTTGTTTTTCATAATCTTTAGTTAAAACTATATTATTAAATTTTGATGCAAATATATTGATTGTTTTATTATACACAAAATATTTAATAAATTATTTTATTAAATATAGAGTGATAATTAAAATTATACAAATAATAAGTGAATACAAATAAAAATGGCGTAAGCAAAATAGACTATGCATCTAACTTACGCCACGCCTTTTACCTCACCAACCTAATACCAACTATTTTCAGATCTTTACCTTAGCGATTAACTTACGGATTTTTCCCTGACCAATTATGGGCGCATGAGGATCCTCTGGATATACAATCATAAACTGACCGGGATACAAGTCAATCCATGTAGTTGCACTGTCCGAAAACAAGGCACAGTCTCCCTCTTTTTCATAAGGCTTAACTTCCTGACTTACATCTCCAAAAGCTTTCCATCCAATCCTCTCTATACCTTGCAAAAGAATATGTACATCAATATAAGTACGATGAACTTCCAACACTTGTTTATCTTGTTCAACACATTCAGGATTGATATTCATAATAAATAAATTATCACCGTCAATATCAATACGCCCTAATTCCGCATGAAGTAAATCATGACTTTTTACATAATCAAAAAGAGTTTTAAACAAAGGATGAAGCACCTCTATCCTACTGCTATTCTGCAAATTTGATACAATCATTTTTTCTATTTTTTAGTTCTATATAAAAATTCCGAAGCAAATATAGAAATTAATTTAATATAAAAAGTATATATAATAAATTATTTTATTATATATAAAATATAAAACTAAATTTATTATCTTTGTAGAAAATCAATCAACAGAAAATATGAGACAGCAACTTTTAAAAGAAATAGAGTTAGGAAGCAAAAGTGCTCTCGTAAAAAAGAGAATTATTACACATTATATATATAATGGGAGTTCTACCATTACTGATCTATCCAAAGAGCTAGATCTAAGTATACCTACCGTTACCAAATTTATCAGTGAGATGTGCGAAGATGGCTATATCAATGATTACGGTAAATTAGAAACCAGTGGTGGGCGACACCCAAGTTTATATGGTCTTAATCCGGAATCCGGATATTTTATCGGTGTAGACATCAAAAAGTTTGCTGTCAACATCGGTTTAATTAATTTCAAAGGTGATATGATGGAACTAAAGATGAATATCCCCTACAAATTTGAAAATACGCCAGAAGCTATGGAAGAGCTATGCACACTTATCAGTTCTTTTATAAAGAAAACGAAAGTCAATACAGAGAAGATATTAAATATCAATATCAACATATCCGGACGAGTTAATCCTGAATCAGGATATAGTTTCAGCCTGTTCAACTTCTCTGAGTGTCCGCTGGCAGAAGTTTTAACTGAAAAAATAGGATACCAGGTTTGTATTGATAACGACACCCGCGCCATGACTTATGGTGAATATTTACAAGGTTGCGTGAAAGGAGAAAAAAACATTATATTCGTTAATGTAAGTTGGGGACTTGGAATCGGAATTATCATAGATGGCAAAATATACACCGGCAAATCAGGTTTTTCCGGAGAATTTGGACATATCAATGTATTTGACAATGAAATACTGTGTCACTGTGGCAAAAAAGGATGTCTGGAAACAGAAGCATCCGGCTCTGCGATATATAGAATTTTGCAAGAACGTATCAAAAATGGTGAGTGCTCCATATTGTCTAATCGGACAAACAGCCAAGAGCTTCCTCTTACATTGGACGAAATAATCTCTGCCGTAAACAAAGAAGATTTGCTATGCATTGAAATCGTAGAGGAAATCGGGCAGAAATTAGGTAAACAAATTGCTGGATTAATTAATATATTTAATCCCGAATTAGTTATTATTGGCGGGACATTATCATTAACTGACGACTATATAGCCCAACCTATTAAGACAGCAATAAGAAAATATTCACTAAACCTCGTAAACCAAGATTCAGCCATCACAGTTTCAAAATTAAAAGATAAGGCAGGAGTTGTAGGTGCTTGCATGCTGGCACGAAGCCGAATGTTCGAATATTAAAATCATTAATATAACCTTCTATCTTTCATTGGTATAAAAACAGAAGGTTATACTTTGGGATGTTCAGCAGACAATATAAAATCAAGCAACTAATTTTAGATGTTTAATAAATATCTGTATCTTTTTTTTCAAATTTTTCTCCTCAAAAAATAAAATTATAATTTTGCAGCAAGTGTACAAATTTTGCTGATAGTTCAGTCTTATCGGCACAAATAGATAGATTTTTTCCCTCTGTATCTACCAAAAGAGCAACACTCCGTGAAGCAACAAACGACTCCACACCCGCCGCTTCTTCTACAAAAACACAGCCGGGAAACAGAGGTGCAAACACTTCTTTGGTCTGTCCTTTCCACTTCTTGAATACGATTTGCATAGGACAAAATGCCATATATCCTGCTGCATGCAGGCGCTGCACTAATTTACGCTCCGACTTTGGTGCCGTATACAGAACACACCAACGACTCATATCATTATTAGCCATCATATTGCTTTGTTTGCTTTTCTCCAATCTTTAAATAAATCCTTCACAAATAATATCCAGCCAACACATCCCACTCCTGCCAAGAATACAAAACCTATAAGAATCATAATCTTATTAGGCTTGGCAGCACGCAACGGAACCGTAGCCGGTTGCACAACCGTATATACCGGAGTAATCTCCTGCACTTTGGCTCTTGCCATCTGCAATTGTCCGGAAACCTGGGTATAAACAGTATAAGCCAGCTCAACTTCGTTTTTTAAACGTTCCTGCTCGGCACGATAGCTTAACAGAACCACATTCTGGTTGGCATCTGCAAAAGTAGCATATTTTTTCTGAGCTTTCTCATAATCCGCCTTTGCTTCTTTATATAACTTTTCTGTAAAAGCTAAATCATGACGGGCTTTATTGGTACGGTAATTTGTGATATAATTCTGCAAACAATGCATCACGGTATCAGTTAACGAAGCCGAAATCAAAGGGTCCTGCATAGTAACCTCCAAAGTTGTAACCCCTGTTTTTTTATCAATCGTAACCAAGATACGCTTACTCAAAGCATCCGCTACCTTCGCCTCATCCAATGTCAGGTGGAACGGATCGATTTTTCCTTCCTTCTTCTCCGGTTTATCCTTGAATAAAGACAAGGTCCAACCCAAAGCCTTGAATGGCGCAGACATTACAGCACCCATCCATGACGAACGCTGGTATTTATCCAGATAAGCATATAAGGTCGTATCTATTTTACCTTTCTGGTCTTTGACCCTTACATCAAACAACTCCAACAGAAAAGGGGTTGACTTAACGATATCGGGATACAGCTCGGGCGACAGGGCATCTTCTCCGACAGAACCGCCTAAGTTGATGCCAGCCATAGCAGCCAATGCCCCCATACTCCCGGCATTCACTTTACTTGCACTTTCGGGAGCCAATGTCACTTCCGTAGAATACTCTTTAGGAATGCTGAATCCTACAATCAAGCCAATCACTGCCGCAATACCGCATACCTTATAAAGCATTTTACGCTCGGCCCACACTTTCTGAGCCAACTCAATCAAATCGATTTCCTGTTCCTCCGGTTTTTGCGGAGCCTTTTGTATTTTACTTTCGTCCATTGTCCTTATCACTTAAAGAGATTAACCAAAGTAGCAATCATTGTGCCTAAAGTGGCAATAGAAGTACCCATACCTACCATTTCGGCCACGCTCATACGCTTACTCGGATCCTTAGTCGGGATGATAATCTCACACCCGGGCTCGATTGCCGTCTTACTACCGGAGCGTATGCGGGATACGGTACCATTCATATAAACCACAAAAGCACTGCGCTTCTTGGCATTCGAAGCATATCCGCCCGCCTGATTGATGTAGTAACGGCTGTTCTCTCCCTCTTTGTACAGTACGGTATTAGGATACATCACGGCACCGTTGATTTTCACTGTGCTTACATATTCAGGAATAAACAATACATCCCCCTCGCGCAACACCATATCATAATCAGAACCCGGATTTTTCAAAGCCTCATCCAGATGAATGCCTACCGTATATACATATAAAGTAGTTGAATCTGCACCGACCTTTATAGCCATGCGGGTGGCATCTTCCTTTCTGCGAAGCTCTTCCTCCGACATTTTACGGATAAGACGGGCTCCTCTTACATAAGCATCGGATGTAACACCACCGGCTTTAGCGACCAGGTCGCTCAAACGTTCATTCTTCTTGGACAACGCGTAAGTACCGGTAAACAATGCCTCTCCTATTATCCCCACATTCTTCTGCTTGCGATAAGCAGGGCTTTTACGGACATACACTTCATCAAAAGGCTCCAAATAGAAATTCTCACTTCCCGCTCCTATCAGCAAGCCGTCTTTCAGGTCAAAGGTAAATGTCTGGCCTACAATATTACTGTCGTCCGTGCTTTTGGGAGATTTAATACGACGCGATACATCTATTTTCGTTGTAGAAGCCGCTTCAAGCAAGCCACCCGATTCCAAGACCAAATCCTCGATGGTCATCTTGTCAGCATAAAGATAAGTACCCGGATCAGCAACCTCACCATGGATAGTCACCGTAGGCTCTTCTTTCAGATCCTGAATGCTGGGAATATAAAGTATATCATTCTTTTGCAAAGGAATGTCCGCAACCACACCTTTCAACAAGCCTTTCAAATCTATGGAAATAACCTCGCGCGTTAAATCCTCATGTTCACGATTGATTACGGCACGATTTAGGAAAGCATCTCCACGTACACCTTCCGCTTTCTTTATCAACTGTTTCACGGTATTCACCTCTCCGCTCAGCTGATACAAGCCCTCACGGTAAACAGCACCGCGAATCTCTACACGATTCTCGAAACGGTTGAGAACGGAATCCACCGTAAGCATATCACCGTCTTCCAGGCGGAATACCGAATAATCCATTTCGTCCACATTGAAAATCTGATGCTCGCGTCCGCTCTTGCGTACAAGACGGATGGCTTTTTTATATGCATCGCCTGTAAAGCCGCCGGCATATCTCAGCAACGTACCGATTGTTTCCGTAGGCTTCATTTCATAATACATAGGACGCTTTACCTTACCCAATATCTGCACCAGGGTCTGATAAGGATTGACAAGAATCACATCACCGTCCTGAAGACGGATATCATCCTTCAGCCGACCTTCCATGATAAAATCGTAGATGTCCAAATCTGCAACCGTCTTTCCGTCGCGTATAACTTTTATGCTTCGAAGACTACCGATTTTATTTACTCCGCCGGCCCAATACAAGGCATGGAAAACTGATGCGAATGAAGAGAGGGTGTAAGTACCCGGTACGACAACTTCACCCATAACATTCACCTGAATGGAACGGATTTCGCCTAACGTCAAATTTATTTGCGTATTGGGAGTTTCTCCCGCAACACCGGCATATATCTTGGCAAATTCGCGTTTCAAATAATCATTGGCTTCCTCTACGGTCTTTCCACTCAGATAAACCGGTCCTAACTTTGCAATTTGCACAGTACCCTCAGGCGAGATTTTTTCGCGAATCGTAGTCTGGGAAGCTCCCCAAACATCAATAATAACTTCATCGCCCGCCCCCAAACGATAATTGTCGGGTGTTGCCACATTTATATTGGGTTCAAAAGTCAGATATTCGTTATCGAAAATATTATGTCCGAAAATCTGTTGTGTAAAAGCGTCTTCCGCGCTTTTAGGACCATTATAACCATAACCCGGCTGTCCATTGTTATTCACCCCCGTTCCATATCCGTTGCGTTGCTGGGCCGATTTCGCCCGCAACCCTTTAATACTTTGCTTTTGGGAACCAAGATTATCCAAGCCGGATTCATCCTGAGAGATATTCTTGTTTTTGTTCTCGTAAGTTTTCTGCGTACGTAAACGGGAGTTCGCTTCTCCCATGAAATTGGCATTTTCCTCAGAGCTTCCGTCCGATTTGCCTGAATATTTAGACTGTATTCTCTGGATTTGTTCTTTTGTGACTCCTTTCTTCATCAATTCAACCAACATCTCCTGTTGTGTCTTCCCCTGACTCTGAGCCTCTTGCACGTACAGAATGACTTGTTCATCCGTCATTTGTTGGGCAAATACCACACTTGATACCGTAAATACCAACAAACACAATAGTATAAATTTACGCATAAGTAAGATCTTTGATTAATCTTTTAGTTATCTAGTAATGTTTTTAATTGGGGACAAAGGTAATACATTATTTTCATAATATACATTTATTTCCTTTTGAAGTTTTGGAAAAAGAATTAATTCCAGGCTTCAATACAACCGGTATTTTGCCACAAACACCACTTATACCAAACAGTACTTTTCCAATCACCCAATAGAGTTAAACGTCTTTACCATACGGCTTTATCCATAATATCTCCGATAAATACACAAATATAGAAAAAATGCCAGACAGAAATATTTCTAAAAAATCAGGCAATTCTTTTTGCAAATTCAAATAAAGATGTATCTTTGCACCTCGTAATCGAAAACCCATTGCCGCTATAGCTCAGTTGGTAGAGCAACGCATTCGTAACGCGTAGGTCGCCAGTTCAAGTCTGGCTAGCGGCTCTCCTAAAAAACGCTGATTGTCAAATAAATAATCAGCGTTTTTCCCTTTTTAAAGCCGTCGTGCGAATAAAAAAATTATTTTTCTCATTCCCTTTATTCCCCACATATCATAATAGAACAGATGGCATTTACCTGCAAAAGGAGCAGCTAACTGAAGCAGATAGCTTTTTATATGCTCACAAACATATTTCAAAGCAGACTTATCTCTTTAATTATCCGACAGTTCAAAAAAAACTCCACTGTGTAGAACGTATCAATAAGCAGGGCATTTTACTCATGTATGATACTCAAAAAAATTTTCGTAATTTGCCAAACACAATATTTATTTCTACATTTGAATTTTAACTAATTACACAATATCACCAAAATGTAAGTATATGAGAAAATTATTATTCGCCATGTTGGCATGTACAATTACACTTGCCTTTGCATCGTGCAGAGAAAAAAAGGCTAAAGACAAGGTTAAAGACCGTGTAGAAAATGTAAAGGAATCTGTTGAGGAAGCCCTCGAAGAGGCACAGGACCAGATTGAAGAGGGAGCGGATGAGGTAAAGAAGGCTTTGGATGAAGCCGGCGATGAAATTGAAAAAGCCAAAGAAAAACTGGAATAGAAGTTACCGGGAAACTGTCCAAATATTCGCACAGTAAGGAACAGAACCCCATTTAACTTAGAAACATTATGAAAAAGATTAATTTGCTACTGTTTTTTCTCCTGCTTGCATGCGCTTTGCCTGCCCAGGATGGCATTTCCGTCTTTATCGGCAGAGCTAACCGCTACGCATCTGTGGAACTCTCTGATTACAGAAAGCGCCTATGCCTGGAATATAATATTTCAAACCATTCCTTAGACGATTACTACAGACGCTGTGGCAATGACTGGGGAAATGTGGGAATTGCACTTGAGATAGCCAGGACTTCAGGAAAAAAGATGCGTGATGTATGCGACTATTACAAGCGGTATCATCGTTACGGGTGGAACCGTATCCTTGTGGAGATTGGCATAAAGCCGGGAAGTATGTATTATAACCCTTTCTATAACAGAGTCCATCACCACAGTGACTGCTGGCATGAATACTATAATTCATACTGTGAACGCCATGACAAATTCCACCATAAGAAACACAAATACAAAAAGCCGAAAAAACACCACAAGAGACATTGCCGACACTACGATGACGATGATGATGATGACGACGATGACGATTAATCGGGGTTTGAAATCCAAGTGCTGAAACACCCGAAGAGAATGTGTGTGTGCCAAAACTAAAATCCGCTTACTATTTGTTTCTTTGTTTAGGCACGGATTACGCGGAAAACACGGATTTCACAGAAAAAGAATAAAGAAAATCTGTGAAATCCGTGTTTTCCGTATCTAAAAGAAATCGTCAAGTATATATTGACACATCCCCCTCTTCCTGTCATGAATAAAACAAGGGAAGCATTCTCTTTATTCCCAAATCTTGCTAACTTTGCCCGACTCAAAAACAATCAAGATTATGATGGAAAAAAAGAAAAAAAGAATCCTTTTCGGAGCACTGGCGGTTATTCTTTTCATAGGCATTGCAAGTGCGGGTACAATGTATTACTACCTGTTCACTCCGCAATTTCATCCGCAAAAGACAGTTTATATCTACATCGACCGCGACGATACGACAGACTCCATATACAATAAGATAAAAGCACAAGGAAAGCCCAATAGTTTCAACGGTTTCAAATGGATGTCCCAATGGCGCGATTACTCCGGTAACATCCACACCGGGCGCTATGCGATACGTTCCGGCGAGAACGTTTACCATGTATTCAACCGTTTCTACAGAGGATACCAAGCCCCCATGAACCTGACCATCGGAAGCGTACGCACTTTGGACAGACTGGCGCGTAACGTAGGGAAACAACTGATGATTGATTCCGCCGAAATAACTGGAGTGATAAATGACTCTCTGCTCCAGCAACGGCTGGGATACAGCAAAGCGACAATAGCCTGCCTTTTCATACCCGAAACCTACCAGGTATATTGGAACATGAGCGTAGAGGATTTCCTCGAACGGATGCAGAAAGAACATCAGAAGTTCTGGAATCGGGAACGGCTCAATAAAGCGAAAGCCATCGGCATGACACAGGAAGAGGTATGCACCCTCGCTTCCATCGTTGAAGAGGAAACAAACAACAACCAGGAAAAGCCCATGATTGCCGGCCTGTACATCAACCGTATCCACGCCGGCATGCCGCTACAAGCCGACCCTACCATCAAGTTTGCCCTGCAAGACTTCAGCCTGCGCCGTATTGCCAATGCACACCTCACCATCGATTCGCCCTACAACACCTACCGCAACCTCGGCCTGCCCCCCGGCCCTATCCGCATTCCCACCCCCATAGGTATAGACGCAGTCCTGAATTACACCAGGCACAATTACATTTATATGTGTGCCAAAGAAGATTTTTCAGGAACCCATAATTTTGCAGCCAACTACGCCGAACACATGAAAAATGCCAGAAAGTATTGGAAGGCGTTAAACGAAAGAAAGATTTTCAACTAATATCATAATAAAACAAAAGCAAAAAGCTATATTTGCGATTGTTACTAAAACCATGATTAACACTTAAACACTAAAAAATGAGCAAACAACTCTTACTTGGCGATGAAGCCATTGCACAGGCTGCATTAGACGCCGGCCTATCCGGTGTGTACGCCTACCCGGGTACTCCTTCGACGGAGATTACCGAATATATCCAGACAGCAGCGATTACTGCCGAAAAAGGTATCCACAACCGCTGGTGTTCCAACGAGAAAACTGCCATGGAAGCAGCTTTGGGAATGTCGTTCGCAGGAAAACGTTCACTGGTCTGCATGAAACATGTAGGCATGAATGTGGCTGCCGACTGTTTTATCAACTCCGCCGTAACCGGCGTTAAAGGCGGCATCATTGTCGTTGCAGCCGACGACCCCAGCATGCATTCGTCACAAAACGAACAAGACAGCCGCTTCTACGGTGATTTTGCATTGATTCCGATGTACGAACCAAGCAACCAGCAAGAAGCCTACGACATGGTTTACAACGGATTTGCCTTTTCCGAACAAACCGGCGAACCGCTGCTGATGCGTATGGTTACCCGGCTGGCGCATTCCCGTTCCGGCGTAGAACGCAAGGCGCAACAGCCTCAGAACGGGGTTTCTTTCAGTGACGACCCGCGCCAGTTCATCCTGCTCCCCGGCAACGCCCGCAAACGCTACAAACTTCTGTTGCAGCATCAGGACGATTTTGTCAAAGCCTCGGAAAACTCACCTTATAACAAGTACATAGACGGTCCCAACAAAAAACTGGGCATCATAGCCTGCGGCATCGGTTATAACTACCTTATGGAGAACTATCCCGAAGGCTGCGAATTTCCGGTATTGAAAATCGGCCAGTACCCGCTTCCCAAGAAACAACTGATGCAGCTTGTAGAAGCCTGCGACGAAATACTCGTACTGGAAGACGGACAACCGTTTGTAGAAAAACAACTGAAAGGTTGCCTCGGCATCGGCGTAAAAGTCAAAGGACGCCTGGACGGCACACTGTCGCAGGACGGAGAATTGAATCCGGACAGCGTAGCACGCGCCGTAGGCAAAGAGAACAAAGCGGAATTCGCTGTTCCCTCACTCGTCGAAATGCGCCCGCCAGCCTTGTGCGAAGGTTGCGGACACCGCGATATGTACACCGTGCTGACCGAAGTGCTCCGGGCAGAATACCCCAGCCACAAGGTATTCAGCGACATCGGCTGTTACACCTTAGGAGCCAACGCTCCTTTCAATGCCATTGACTCCTGCGTAGACATGGGAGCTTCCATTACAATGGCAAAAGGCGCCTCGGATGCCGGAGTCCATCCTGCGGTTGCCGTTATCGGCGACTCCACCTTCACCCACTCCGGCATGACAGGCCTGCTGGACTGCGTAAACGAAAACGCCAACGTCACCATCGTCATCTCCGACAACGAAACCACAGCCATGACCGGCGGACAGGATTCAGCCGGAACCGGCCGTCTCGAAGCTATCTGTGCAGGTATCGGCGTAGCGCACGAACATATCCGCGTAGTAGTTCCATTGAAGAAGAACTACGAGGAAATGAGGCAGATAATCCGCGAAGAAATCGAATACCGCGGAGTATCCGTCATTATTCCCCGCAGAGAATGTATTCAAACTTTAGCACGTAAGAAACGAAACAAGTAAAGCCATGAAAAAAGACATTATACTTTCCGGCGTAGGCGGACAAGGCATCCTCTCTATCGCTACCGTAATCGGGCAGGCAGCCCTTAAAGACGGATTATACATGAAACAGGCCGAAGTACACGGAATGAGCCAGCGAGGCGGAGACGTACAGTCCAACCTCCGCATCAGCGACCGGCCTATCGCTTCCGACCTCATCCCTACAGGCAAATGCGACCTTATCATATCGCTGGAGCCCATGGAAGCGCTGCGCTATCTTCCCTACCTCAGTCCCGAAGGCTGGCTGGTAACGAACGAAGCCCCTTTCATCAATATCCCCCACTATCCTGCCGAAGAAGCTCTCAAAGCCGAACTTGACAAGCTTCCTCACAAGATTGTACTGAACGTAAATGAAGTAGCCAAAGAAGTGGGCTCTCCACGCGTTGCCAACATCGTGTTGCTGGGAGCTACCATTCCGTTCCTCGGCATTGATTATCAGAAGGTACAAGACAGCATCCGCGACATTTTCCTGCGTAAAGGCGAAGCCATCGTAGAGCTGAACCTCAAGGCCTTGGTTGCCGGTAAGGAAATTGCAGAAAACCTGATGTAAATCAAAATACCAATAACCATGAATGACAAATACTGGGAAGAAGAGATAGAAACCATGCCGCGTGAGGAGTTGCACAAACTGCAACTCCGGCGGCTTAGGAAGACAATCGGCATTGCAGCAAATTCCCCCTATTACAAACAAGTTTTTCAAAAGCACGGCATTACGGCAGACAGCATCCGGTCGATAGAAGACATCCGGAAAATCCCGTTTACCACCAAGGCGGACATGCGCGCCAACTACCCTTTCGGACTTGTGGCCGGCAATATGCACGAAGACGGTGTACGCATCCACTCTTCCAGCGGAACCACGGGAACGCCCACCGTCATCGTCCACTCCCGGCACGATCTGGAGTCCTGGGCCAACCTTGTAGCACGTTGCCTATACGCAGTAGGCATACGAAAGACCGATGTTTTTCAAAACAGTTCCGGCTATGGTATGTTCACCGGAGGATTAGGTTTCCAATACGGAGCCGAACGCCTGGGAGCACTGACCGTACCCGCCGCTGCCGGTAACAGCAAACGGCAAATCAAGTTCATCACGGACTTCAGAACCACCGCCTTGCATGCCATTCCCAGTTATGCCATACGCCTGGCGGAAGTATTTCAGGAAGAAGGTATCGACCCGGCATCGACTACTCTGAAAACCCTCGTCATCGGAGCCGAACCTCATACGGACGAACAGCGCAGGAAGATTGAGCGGATACTGGGTGTCAAAGCCTACAACAGTTTCGGCATGACCGAAATGAACGGTCCCGGCGTTGCCTTTGAGTGTACCGAGCAAAACGGCATGCACCTTTGGGAAGATTGCTATCTGGTTGAAATCATCAATCCGGAAACCGGCGAACCGGTTCCCGACGGTGAGATTGGAGAGCTGGTACTGACTACCCTCGACCGTGAAATGATGCCGTTGATACGCTACCGCACACGCGACCTTACCCGCATACTTCCGGGTACATGCCCCTGCGGACGTACGCATCTGCGCATCGACCGCATCAAGGGCCGCAGCGACGATATGTTTATCATCAAGGGTGTCAACATCTTCCCCATGCAGGTGGAAAAGGTATTGGTGCAATTCCCCGAATTGGGCAGCAACTACCTCATTACTCTGGAAACCATCAGCAATCAAGATGAAATGATTGTGGAAGTAGAGCTCAGCGACTTATCCACCGACAACTATATAGAACTGGAGAAAGTACGCAAAGCCATTTCCCGCCGACTGAAAGATGAAATCCTTGTCACTCCTAAAGTGAAGCTGGTCAAGAAAGGCTCCCTGCCTCAAAGCGAAGGCAAAGCCGTCAGGGTAAAAGACTTGCGGGATAACAAATAATATTCTACCGGTACGTCCAGTTTCAACCGTTAATGAAGCCGTGCCATACCGGTAAATATCCCTGCATTATACTCCCGAAACTCCCGGAATTTACTTCCCAAACACCGGGCATTCCAACCTAAAACTTCAGGCATTTCGGGAGTAAACACCTGGAGTTAAACGAGCAAAAGCCTGGACTTTTCCCCCTCACTGCAACCAATCCGATTTTTACTGAACTCTCTGATCTTCAAGAAGCAAAACCGTAAAATAACGACAAAAGAAAAAGGAACGGTAGTCAACCAAGATTACCGTTCCTCTTTTATAGAAAGCCGCACCGATGATGTGATGAAACTCCGTATGACATGATTTGAGTGCTCGTCCTCTTTGTAATCCACCGACTCAAGAGTTACCCCGAAGGGCGTGGCCCGCCATTGAGAACTGAAGCTTGTCTCGGTATTTCATTAGAATTGATGAGTTTCCCGATCCAATCAATGCGGCTATTTTTTCTACTTCAAAGGTAGTGAGTTTCTACGAAAGAAACAAGAAAAACAAGAAAATTGTTTGCCTGCATCTGATGTTTTCACATTTCCACAATACTGCCAAAAACAAAAAGCGCCGATCACGTATTCGTAATCAGCGCCTTGCAGGTTTATTCTTTTACCCCGGCTTATGCAGCTTTTGCTTTAGCTACAATGGCCTTGAAAGCTTCCGGATGATTCATTGCTAAATCAGCCAAAACCTTACGGTTGATTTCGATACCAGCTTTGTGCAAAGCACCCATCAGTTTGGAATAAGACATACCTTCCAGACGTGCAGCAGCGTTGATACGTTGAATCCACAAAGCGCGGAAGTTTCTTTTCTTATTCTTACGGTCACGGAACGCATAAGTCAAACCTTTTTCCCAAGTATTCTTGGCAACGGTCCAAACGTTCTTTCTTGCACCAAAGTAACCTCTGGTCAATTTCAAAATTTTCTTTCTTCTTGCTTTAGAAGCAACATGATTTACTGATCTTGGCATAGTTTTACTTGTTTTTGAATGTTAGCGCCGGTACTTCACGCAACGGACTTAAAGCTAATGCATTCGGTTAATAACTTTAATAATACTTCGTACGCTTTTGATTACTTCATAGCTAAGAGTTCCTTAACCTGGCTCATATTCGTTATATCAACGGTTGTAGAGTAACACAGATTTCTCTTTTGCTTCTTGGTTTTCTTAGTCAGAATGTGACTGTGAAAAGCGTGCTTTCTTTTGATTTTACCTGTTCCGGTAAGAGTAAATCTCTTTTTAGAACCGGAGTTAGTCTTCATCTTTGGCATCTTACTTATTTTTAAATTATTTAATTATATGGCAACGCACTATACCTGCGGCGTTACTCATTTCTTTAGTCTTCGCTTTTGTCTTCGGCCGGAGCTGCTTTCGGAGCTTCTGCCGGCTTCGGTGCGGCAGGCTTTTTCGGAGCTGCACCTTTCTTCGGAGAAAGCTGAATGGTCATTCTCTTTCCTTCCAGAACCGGCATCTGGTCTACTTTCGCATAGTCTTCCAAATCATTGGCAAAACGCAGCAGCAGTACTTCGCCCTGCTCCTTGAACAGAATTGAACGACCCTTGAAGAACACGTATGCCTTCACCTTGTCGCCATCTTCCAAAAAGCCTTTGGCGTGTTTCAGTTTGAAGTTATAGTCGTGGTCGTCTGTCTGAGGACCGAAACGTATTTCCTTCACATTTACCTTAACCTGCTTCGCCTTCTGCTCTTTCTGACGCTTCTTTAACTGATAAAGAAATTTAGAGTAATCAATAATACGACAAACAGGGGGTTGTGCATTCGGAGAAATCTCCACGAGATCTGCTTCCATTTCCTCGGCCATTTTCAAGGCCTGAGCTATCGGATATACTTTAGGTTCCACCTCATCGCCCACAATGCGGACTTCTTTGGCACGGATTTGCTCATTAATCCGATGTTGCCCTTTTAAGCTGTCATTCTTCATTAAATAACGTTTACTTCCAGTTTGTTTCTTGTTTATTACTACCAAATTATTTTTTTGTTAAGTAAAAGCGGTCTTTAGAACATCGTATGTATGCTATGCTTTTACAATTGGGCGCAAAGTTACCATTTATTTATCATATTTTGAACTTCTTCGTTCACTTTTTTAGCAAAATCTTCAAATTTCATGGTTCCCTGGTCGCCTTCGCCTTGCTTGCGGACGGAAACTTCTCTGTTTTCAGCCTCTTTCTCGCCGACAATCAGCATGTACGGAATACGCTTCATTTCGTTGTCACGAATCTTACGTCCGATTTTTTCGTTACGCTCATCCACAATGGCACGGACATCATATCTCTTCAGGTAGTCTTTCACTTCCTGAGCATAATCATTGAACTTCTCGCTGATAGGCAGGATAGCCACCTGGTCCGGAGTCAGCCACAACGGGAACTTGCCGGCGGTATGCTCGATAAGCACGGCTACGAAACGCTCCATAGAACCGAACGGAGCACGGTGAATCATTACCGGACGGTGCTTTTGATTGTCGGCTCCCGTATATTCCAGTTGGAAACGTTCGGGCAGGTTGTAATCTACCTGAATGGTACCCAACTGCCAACGGCGGCCGATAGCATCCTTAACCATAAAGTCCAGTTTAGGACCGTAGAAAGCAGCTTCACCATATTCCACTCTGGCTTTCAGTCCCTTTTCTTCACAAGCCTCGATAATAGCCTGTTCTGCCTTCTCCCAGTTCTCATCGCTACCGATATACTTCTCACGGTTCACCTTGTCGCGCAGAGAAATCTGTGCTTCAAAGTTCTCGAAGTGCATAGACTGGAATACGATTGAGATAATGTCCATTACGCGCAGGAACTCATCCTTCACCTGATCGGGACGGCAGAAGATGTGCGCGTCGTCTTGCGTAAAGCTGCGTACACGGGTCAAGCCGTGAAGCTCACCGCTCTGCTCGTAACGGCAAACCGTACCGAACTCCGCCAGACGCAAAGGCAGGTCTTTATAAGAACGGGGTGAGTTCTTGTAAATCATACAGTGATGAGGACAGTTCATCGGTTTGAGGAAGTACTCTTCACCTTCTTCCGGCGTATGAATAGGCTGGAACGAGTCCTTACCATACTTGGCATAGTGTCCGGAAGTGATGTACAGCAGCTTGTTGCCAATAGGCGGACACATTACTTCCTGATAGTCGTAACGGGCCTGAATGCGGCGCAAGAACTCCTGCAGGCGGATACGCAATGCAGCACCTTTCGGCAACCACATCGGAAGTCCCTTGCCTACCGTATCGGAGAACATGAACAAGTCCATCTCCTTGCCGATTTTACGGTGGTCGCGCTTCTTGGCCTCTTCCAGCAATACGAGATACTCATCCAGCATTTTCTTCTTCGGGAAAGTGATACCGTAGATACGTGTCATCATCTTGCGGTCTTCCTGTCCCCGCCAGTAAGCACCGGCAACGGAAGTCAGCTTGATAGCCTTGATAGGCGCGGTAGTCATCAGGTGAGGACCACGGCACAAGTCGGTAAACGCACCCTGCGTATAAGTAGTGATGTGACCGTCTTCCAGTTCGGAAATCAGCTCACATTTATAAGTTTCGCCGCGATCGCCGAACATCTTCAAGGCATCCGTCTTTGAAATACTCTCTCTGACAACCGCTTCTTTCTTGGCTGCCAGTTCCGCCATTTTCTTTTCGATAGCGGGCAGGTCGGCTTCCTTGATAGCAGTCTCTCCCGGATCCACATCATAATAGAAACCGTTCTCGATGGCCGGACCGATACCGAACTGTATGCCCGGATATAACTCCTGCAAAGCTTCCGCCAGCAAATGGGCGCTGGTGTGCCAGAAGGCATGCTTGCCTTGTTCGTCTTCCCATTTATAGAGAACCACTTCAGCGTCTTCACTGATAGGACGCCCCAAATCATAAACTTCTCCGTTCACGCCACAAGCCAGTACATCCTGTGCCAAACGTGAACTAATGCTTTCTGCTATTTGCAGTCCTGTTACTCCTTCGTTGTATTCGCGAACGGAGCCGTCTGGAAATGTTATCTTTATCATAATGCTATGTATAATTCAAATTTTAGAACGCAAAAATAGCTAATTCTTTATTGATATTCTATTTTTTAGCAAAAAAATGTTACTGTTGCGTATTCGTAAAACGCTTGATAATATTGTAAGCGGAAACGATACCCAATTCGCCTGCCTTGCTCAAATCAGAAATTCCCTGCCTGTTATTGCCCAGGAAGATATGCGTCAGGCCACGGTTGAAATAGGCTTCGGCAAAATCGGGATTCAGTCCGATTGCCTTGTCGTAATCCGCCAATGCCGCACGGTAATCTTTCAGCAGCGACAATACATTGCCGCGGTTATAATAACCGTAAACAAAATCGGGCGCCAATTGGATGACATGATCCAAATCATTTTTCACAATATCGTAATCCATCGCCGTTACTTCCGCCTTCTTTACTTCTTGCGCACCGGAAACGGCACCCTCGTTCATGCCGGCTTCCGCTTTCTTGTACTCCAACTGCTTGTAGCGCACCAAAGCACGCATGAAATATGCCGGGAAGAAAGTATCATCCAGCAGGATACTCTGTGTAAAATCGTCTATGGAACTTGCAAAGTCCTGCACCAGATAGAAATCCAAACCGCGCATAAACCGCTTTCCGGCATTTTTTTCGTCTGCCACAATATCCGATGTATGGGCGTCTATCAATGCGAAGTGGAAACGTACCTGCTCTTCTGTCAGAGGCGACTCCATATTGGTGATGCGCAACGGTTTGGGGAACAGTTTGGAGTGATTCAACTCGTCTATATACTTGTGATAATGCACGGTACGTTTTACGTCGCTCAGCTTCTCATAATAGGTCAGCGCATACATAGGTTCGAGCTTGATAGTCACGTTACGGTCTTGCACACGGCCGCGATAGTCGCTCTTATAACGCTGTTCCACTTCCGAATCATCCGCAATCACAATCTTGCGGTAGTTATCCATATTCTTGTCGGACTTCTTACGGGTTTTGCCGTTATCCTTTCCGGAGTTGCCGTCCGCATTATCCGCCACATCCTTGTCATTGCCGCCGGTTGTCACGCCGTTGCGCTTGTCGAGCTGCATCTTCATAAGCTTGAACTCATCCTGCTCGGCTCCCTTGCGGTCGCCAATCTTCTTGCGGGCCTCGGCACGATGGTAGTAACCCGCCGTGAAGTTGGGATACTCTTCTATCACTTTGGAGTAGTCGCTGATAGCGCCACGGTAATCGCCCGTTTGTGCACGCAGCAAACCACGGTTGAAAGTTGCCATCATATTGTCCGGCTCCATCTTCAGCACGAAGTCGAAATCTTCTATCGCACGGTTATCGTCACCTACCTGTGCACGCAGCAGTCCCCGGTTATAGTGACCGAGGAAGTTATTGGGGTCAATATCCAGCGCCAGGTCATAGTCGCTCATCGCACCTCTCAGGTTATTCTGATGGAAACGCGCCAAAGCCCGGTTTATGTAGTTGCCCGAATTACGTGCGCTCAGGTGTATCGCCTGGTCCAAATCCTTTTCAGCTTCCTTGTAGTCGGACTGCTGAAGGCGGACAATGGCACGGGCAGCCCAGCCGTCCGGGTCGTAACGGTCCATATCAATGGCCTTATCAAAATCCTTCAAGGCCTGTATCGTATCGTTCTGCTTGAGATTGACCTCACCGCGCATCAGGTACGCACGCGTATAGCGGGGAGCTATGGCGAGCAGCTTGCCCAAATCCTCTTTGGCAGCATTGAAATCCTCTTTCTGCATATGACAAAGAGAGAGGTTATGCCAAAGTACAACATTCTCCGGGTCGTACTTCAAAGCCGTCTTGTAGTCCTCGACCGCACCGTCGAACTTATCCTGGCGGATACGTGCCAAACCTCTTATCTGATAAGCGCCTACAACAAAAGGATTGCGCTGAATAGCCTGATCGCAATCCGCTTCCGCTCCCTGAAAATCGTCCAGGTTGATTTTTGCCAGCGCACGGAAGAAATAAGGCTCGTATAAATAAGGCTTCGCGTTGATTACCTGATTGAAATATTGGATAGAAAGCACGTAGTCCTCGAAATACAATGCGTTGCGGGCAATGGTCATCACCCGTTCCGTATTGATTTGCGCATATAACAACGTGGGCAATAACAGAATTGCCAGCAATATCTTTTTTATCATCTTGTCTTATAAATGCTTGTAAACAAAACAAAAGTAGCGTTTATTCATTTACATATCAGGATATACCGAAGACTTTTTATATTTTTTGAGCCTTTTATACCTTATTATATGGTTTGCTTACTTTACGGTTTTCACCTTATAGGTACAGTGTGCCTTACCTTTCAGCATGGCATTCAGTTTTCCCTTTATCATCTGTCTGCGCAAGGGCGACAGATGGTCGATAAACATCTTACCGTCCAAATGGTCGAACTCATGCTGCATCACACGGGCCAGATAGCCTTCCACAATCTCGTCATGCTCCACCAGGTCCTCGTCCAGGTACTTCACGCGTATCTTATTGCCTCTTTTCACAGATTCGTGAATGCCCGGCAGGCTCAGGCAGCCTTCTTCCATAGATACCTCTTCGCCCGATACTTCGAGGATATGCGCATTGATATATGCCTTACGGAAACCTTTATATTCGGGATAATCTTCCGACAACACATCCAGGTCTACAACCACCACACGGATAGGCAAACCGATTTGCGGCGCTGCAAGTCCCACGCCATCGGCATGGTCCATGGTTTCGAACATATTCTGAATCAGTTCTTTCAGGTTCGGATAATCGGGAGTAATGTCCTCCGCTACTTTTCTCAATACGGGTTGTCCGTATACATAAACAGGTAAAATCATTTCTTTAATTTATGAATTATGAATTATTTTCCAAACATTTATAAAGAGGAGAAGCGCCTGTTCTCCAGATAAGTCTGCAGGATAATAGTCGCGCTGATTTCGTCCACCAGCGCCTTGTTCTGCCTGTCTTTCTTTTTCAGTCCGGCTTCCAGCATGGTGCGGTGCGCCAAGACCGAAGTAAACCGCTCGTCCACATACTCTACCGGCATATCGGGCAACCGCTTTTGCAAGGAACGCACAAACGGCTCTATCCGTTTCATGTTCTCGGAAGCTTCGTTATTCATCTGCTTCGGCAGTCCGACAAGTATCCGCTCTACCGGTTCTTTCGCCACGTAGTCCGTGATAAAGGCGAGCAGTTCGTGGGTAGGCACAGTGGTAAGCCCGTTGGCAATCATCTGCAACGTGTCGCTGACGGCTATGCCCGTACGTTTTTTACCGTAATCAATAGCTATTATTCTACTCATAATGGGCTACAAAATTACGATTTATATTTGAACTCTTTTTCATACGTATCAAAAAAGATTTTGCCTATGGTAAAAATCCCGTCTGATATACATCAAACAGGTTTTTCGCCATAGGCAAAATTACACATGCCGGTATAGGAACGAAATCAATATACCAACTTCACATTATCTACATAGAATGAATTGCCCGGAGAACCGATATATGCCCCGCCGTGGCTGGACGTAAACTGCAACTGGATATGTGTGGGGATATCATCTTCCGTTCCCCATGCCACTTCCTTGATAGGCACGCTTTCGCCCTTACTGTTCACCGCATAGCGTTCCTGCACTTGCAGGCGCATCATGTGCGCCTTGTATTCGGGGTTGCCCGTTATATCGCCGTACATAATGGAATAAGTGGCATTGTTGCGCCAGTCGTCCGTTGTAGTGTAATAACGCACCACCACCGTACCCACGCGTTTGGCATAGATATTTCCATCTTTGTCTTCCCAGCGTTTCTGCAAAAAGAGGTTCATTTCGGGGAAATCCTTTCCTTCCACATCGGTTATCTTGCTGAAACCGGTGGCATGAACACGTTTTTCACGGTCGGACATCTTCACCTTATAGTCAAACTGAATGGCAATAGGTTTCTTGGTGAACGGGATGCCCGAATTCAGTATCTTCTGCGGATTCTTCGTCCCCTTGATGGGCTCGTGTACATCGCCCAAAAATATGGAACCGGCAGCCAGCACCGTAATGTCCACGATGCCGAACACCTTTACGCTTTCCATACGGGTGTCCATACGGGCACAGAAGCCGTCGCCCCGCTTCTCCGGAAATACCGAAGTATTGGTTTTGGTGATGCCTGCCACACGCGCCATCACGTTGGAAGTAGCCCACGGGGAACCGCCCATATTCTTATACGGCTTGTTTTCACGGATAGTTGCCGTAGGACCGATAGCATACACATTTTTGGTAGCACCGCCGATAATTCCCGATTCTTTAATCTGGCGGTCAATCCATTGATCCATATTTCCGAAAGGAATCATCTCAACCTTATGCTGTGCCGATACTGCTACGCAGCAAAGCATTGCGGACAGCAAACTCAACATTCGAAGTCTTTTACGAATCATTTCTCTATTCTCCTACAATCAGTTAAAGTTCATAATTCCACTGCTTCAGCGCAAAGCCCCAGTTGTCCTGAACCAGTTGCACCGTGCGGTCGTCATATTTATATTTATTCTTCTTATAACCTTTCTTACCGCCTACATACTGCTCGATGGCAGTGCGGGCATCCGCAAAACCGGGTATGGACAGCGCATCGTAGATGTGTTCCGTCATTCCCATAGCATCGGCTTCGAAGTCCTCGAACTTCACTTCAATCAGATTACCCGCCGGAATGCTTGCCTTGTCCGCCTCGTACTTATGATAAAGTTTGGCATAGATAGACAGGATGTTCTGCTCCAGTTCCGCAGGAGTAATATCCTGAAGCTTCAACGGCTGGATAGTATTCGTGAAGAAACTGCGCGTGCTCTCGAACACCGTATAAGGATTACGCATCAGGTAGATGAACTTGGCATTGGGGAACATCTTTACCAGTTCCTTCACACGCCCGGTATGCGGCGGGTTCTTGCTGAGAAACTGCGTACCGTGCGTATTCCACAAGGAAATCTTGATGAGTCTGGTAAATGTTTCCTCAAACACCTTCAGCTCCGCCTCGCTTATATCGTCGAACAACAGATACTTGTCGGCATACTCCTGCTGATGCTTGGGCAAGAACCAGAAGTTGTAATAGGTATAAGGCATCATGTTCGCCAACGCAAACTCTTCCTCCTGCGGCAGGTCTACCGCCAGCTCCATATTGTCCGTGGGACGCTTGTCGGGCATCAGCCAGCTCATGTTTTTCTTGAAGAAAGGCTGTCCCCACATCATCAGATGCGGAAATACGGTCTGATACGTTGTGTTATAGCCGAAATGCTTGTCGCAAGAGAACACATTATGCACGAAAGTTGTTCCGCTACGCCAGTGACCGAGGATAAATACAGGGTCGTGCTCCAGCGGTTTGTCCGCCAACAGCTTCTCATAGCGTTTGTCCTGCAAGGGAGCCAATGTGGAAAGCATGCGGCAAACGGCTTTCGTCAACCGGAATTTACCTTTGTACGCGGCATCTATTTCACGTCCCTTTGTAATGGCGTTGAACGTTTTCCAGTCTGCACCGACCAGTGTGTTAATCGGCAGTTTGTTGAATTCTAATAAACCCATTCTTGTTTAATTGAGAATTGTAAGTTGAGGATTGCAGAACAGCCTTTCGGGCCAGTCCGCAATTCTCATCCGACTCTTATTTGTTAATGTTTAATTTTCATTTCTTAATAATCACTGCCACTCCCTGGCGTTCCAGTTCTTTGACGGCTTTCTCTACAGCTTCGTAATGCTCGGGAGCGATGCCCAGCTTCGGCAAGTCAAGAACAGGGAGTTCTTCGGATACATGCATATCCTTATCTTCCACGCGGTCGATAATCATACCAACGGCGCTGGTATTGTTGGTTATCGGGTCTATCAGGATGAAAGAACCGGTGGCTTTGTTGGTCTGATAAGGGTCAAAGAAGAGTTCCTTGGCAGTAGTCAACACTACGCGGGCAATCTGGTTCAACTGCATCGGCAGGGTCTCTTTCGTCAACCGGCCGTTGTCAAGGGAGAGTTTCTCCATTGTATTGACATCTACCTTATACTTGATATTGTCAATACGCGTACGGCTCAAATTGGTAGTTTGCTTGATGAAGAACGATTTGTTTACATCCATCGGTTCCTCGTCCATCCACACTACCATGGCTTCGAAGTTACGCTCCATCATCGGAAGATTGTCGGGATGTACCAGCATCTCTCCGCGTGATACGTCAATCTCGTCTTCGAGCGTCAAGGTAACGGACTGCGGCGGGAAAGCATAATCCAATTCCCCGTCATAGGTCACGATGCTCTTGACGCGGGACTTCTTTCCGGACGGCAATGCCATCACCTCATCTCCCTTACGGATAATACCCGAAGCCACCTTGCCGCAGAAACCACGGAAGTCGAGATTGGGACGCAACACATACTGTACCGGGAAGCGGAAATCTTTCAGGTTGTGGTCGTTATCAATAGGCACGGTTTCGAGGAAGTCGAGCAAAGAAGTACCGTTGTACCACGGAGTGCGCTCCGACTTCTCCACCACATTGTCGCCGTCAAGCGCAGAAAGCGGGATGCAAGTCACATCGGGGATGCCCAACGGAGCGATAAACTTCTTGTACTCGCCTACAATTTCATTGAAACGCTCTTCGGAGAAGTCCACCAAGTCCATCTTATTGACGGCAAGCGCCACATGCTTGATACCCAGCAAAGATACAAGGAAAGTATGGCGGCGCGTCTGCGTGATGACACCCGTGCGGGCATCTACCAGAATAATCGCCAGATTAGCGGTAGAGCCGCCGGTAATCATGTTACGCGTATACTGTTCGTGTCCCGGAGTGTCGGCAATGATGAATTTACGGTTATTCGTGGAGAAGTAGCGATAGGCCACGTCGATAGTAATGCCCTGCTCACGCTCCGCCTTCAAACCATCCAGCAGCAAGGCATAGTCGATGTGGTCGCCGGCATTACCCATACGTTTGCTGTCGCGCTCCAACGCATCCAACTGGTCTTCATACAATTTCTTACTATCGAACAACAGACGTCCGATAAGCGTGGACTTTCCGTCATCCACCGAACCGGCGGTAAGGAAACGAAGCAAATCTTTCTGTTCGTCTTTATCAAGGAAAGCCTTTATATCAAGTCTTGAATCATCCATTTCTTAATTCTCAATTTTTAATTCTTAATTTCATTAGAAGTATCCCTCACGTTTCTTCTGCTCCATACTTGCTTCCTGGTCAAAATCGATAACGCGGGTGGTACGTTCGCTCTTGGTGGTAGTCATCATCTCTTCCACAATCTTCTCGATTGTATCGGCACTGCTTTCTACAGCCCCGGTCAGCGGCCAGCAACCCAACGTACGGAAACGCACCATACGCATTTCAATCTTCTCGCGATACTGTTCCGGCAAGCGGTCGTCATCAGCCATAATCAGGTTGCCGTCAATCTCCACGCAAGGACGCTCCTTGGCAAAATACAAAGGTACGATAGGAATATTCTCCAGACGGATATATTGCCAGATGTCCAGTTCCGTCCAATTGCTCAACGGGAACACACGGATACTTTCTCCCTTATGGACACGCGCATTGTATATGTCCCACAATTCCGGACGCTGATTCTTCGGATCCCATTGGTGGAACTTATCACGGAAAGAGAAGATACGTTCCTTTGCGCGCGACTTCTCTTCATCGCGACGGGCGCCACCGAAAGCCGCATCGAATTTGTATTTATCCAATGCGTGCAGCAGCGCCTGTGTCTTCATCAAGTCCGTATGCACTTTACTGCCATGCGTAAAAGGTCCTACACCTGCTTCAAAAGCTTCCATATTGCTCTCTACAATCAGGTTCCAGCCGTACTTCCGGGCATACTCGTCACGGAATTGAATCATCTCCTTGAACTTCCACTTAGAGTCGATATGCATCAACGGGAAAGGAACCTTACCCGGAGCAAAAGCCTTTTCGGCCAGACGTACCATAACCGATGAGTCCTTGCCGATACTATACAGCATCACCGGATTCTCGAATTCCGCAGCCACTTCGCGGATAATATGAATAGACTCTGCTTCGAGTTCTTTCAAATGGCTCAGTTTATATTCTTCTTTCATGCTATATTATTTCTTCTGAATTCTCGGTAAAATTAATTCCAATAATTTATTGACGGATTCTTCCAGGCTCAACGCAGATGTATCCAGTGTCAATGCCGGATGTGCAGGAGCCTCGAATGGCGCGGAAATACCCGTGAAGTTTTTAATTTCTCCGCGGCGTGCCTTTGCATACAAGCCTTTTACATCCCTGCGTTCGCATTCCTCAATGGGCGTACTGACGTACACTTCCAGAAAATCATCCTTCCCGATAATATTCGCCGCCATTTCGCGGATGTCGTTGCTGGGACTGATAAAGGCTGCAATCGTTATAATGCCCGTATCTACAAACAATTTGGAAACCTCGGCTATACGGCGGATGTTCTCTATGCGGTCGGCTTCCGTAAAGCCCAAATTGTTATTGATGCCGCTGCGGATATTGTCTCCGTCCAAAATACGGCAAAGCAATCCGCGTTTATGCAACTCACGTTCCAAAGCGATAGCTATCGTACTCTTACCCGACCCGCTCAGCCCGGTAAACCAAATCATCACGCTATGTTGTTTCAGAAGCTCTTCTTTGTCTTGCCTCGACAACATTCTGTCAAAAATAGGATATATATTATTTTCTGTCATAATTCAATCAAAATGGCCATATTAAGGGAATAAGGAATATGGATATAAGAAAAGTGATAATATTCAACGGAAGTCCGATGCGGACGAAATCCGTAAATTTATAATTGCCGATACCTTGTACTATCAGGTTGGTCTGATAACCGATAGGCGTCGAGAAACTTGCCGATGCAGCCATACAGATAACCACAAAGAAAGGCGTCGGACTTACGCCCAGTTGCGATGAAATGGAAAGCGCCAAGGGAAAAGCAAGTGCAGCGGCGGCATTATTCGTTATCAGTTCGGTAAACAGGTTGGTAATGACAAACATAACAGCCAGCAACACCGCAGGCCCGTAATGATCCGTCAGTCCAATGATGTATTCGGCCACGGCATCCGCCACTCCGGAGTTTACCATTGCCTTGCTGATGGCAAAAGCACAGGCAATCGTTATCAGGATATCCCACGATATATATTTGGTATATTTACGGGCCGGAAAGATTTTTGTCCATGCCATTAGAATGGTTGTAACGGACACGAAAAAGAACATATCCAATTTGATATCCGGAAAAGCCTCTTTCACTGCAGGCAGTTCGCCAACCGTAGCTCCGGTTATCATCAGAATCAGCAGAGCAAGGGCAAACCAACGTTTGCCTTTACTTGCAACAGGCTCCGTATCCTTACCGTTGGCAAGCATCACGAAGACAGAAGATTCACCCCACGTCTGCACAAAAGAATCATCAGCCATTACCACCAAAGTATCACCTTCCCGGAAATACTCATTCTCCAAATCCTGCACATAACTCTGGCCGTTACGCTTTATCTCTTTCACTTCAGCGCCATAATGACGTTTAAAGTTAAAATCCTTCAGCTTCTTGTTGATACCCGGAAAACGAGGACCTAAGACAGCCTCTACCCTATGCAGATCACTATGTTCTTCCGGTTCATCATCCGGTTTCACCGCATCTTTACGGACATCGGGCAATAGTCTGGAAGAAAACAGAAACAGATAGATAATACCGGTTATTGCAATAAAAATACCGACTTTCCCAAGTTCAAACATAGTAAATCCCTCATAACCGGCATCCAGTATCATACCGTGTACCACCAGATTGGTGGAAGTGCCGATTAAAGTACAGATACCTCCCAGAATCGTCACATAGGACAAAGGAATCAGAAATTTAGTAGCCGGAAGCTTTACCGACTCAGCCCAACGTTTTATAATCGGAGCAAAAATTACAACGACAGGAGTATTATTCAAGAAAGCCGAAATAAAGGAAATCGTAGGCAGCATTCGGAGTTGTGCTTTGAAAACGGTGGTTTTACCTTGTGGCAGGAGCTTCTTGATAAGCTGCCCCAACGCACCGGACTGGCGAATCCCCTCACTGACCAGAAACAGCATGGCAACCGTAATCATACCCTTATTGCTAAATCCTTCCAGCATTTCTTTAGGTGTCAGGATTCCGGCACAGAGAAACAGTACCACCACCGAAAAGAGCACCATCCCCGGACGCATTTTATCCAAAACCAGAGCTATCACCATGCCCAGCAACGCTAAAAGCACAAATATGATTTCAAACGTCATATATACGAGTCGTTATTTAATTACGCCTGGGCTCTACTATAAACCAAGGATTCAACAAATCTTCCTTATTGTACTGTAGCGGTTCTTCTTTTCCGGCCTGATATACTTCCATACCGGCAGCACGTGCAATGGCATGCCCTGCTGCCGTATCCCATTCCATGGTGGGAGCAAAACGGGGATATACATCCGCCTTACCTTCCGCCACCAGACATATTTTAATGGAACTTCCACTGGAAATCAATTCTACATCCGAGTGGCAACGCTTCATTTTTTCAATGTAATCTTCAGTTTCGGGAGACAGATGTGAGCGGGATGCTACAATTACAAATTTATCGTGATTATCCTTAATCGGCAAATGAACGGCTTTCGCCATCAACTCTTCCAACGACGCTCCGCTGCGAGCTGTAAAATCCGAAAGTTTGTAAGCGCCTAATGTTTCTTCAGCAAAATAAAGCTCCCGCTTTACCGGAAGGTATATAACCCCCATTACCGGAACGGAATTACGAACCAAAGCGATATTAACGGTAAACTCGCCATTCCGTTTGATAAACTCTTTGGTACCATCCAGAGGGTCTACAATCCATAAAGTAGTCCATGCACATCGCTCTGTATAGGGCAAATGCTTTCCCTCCTCGCTCAATAATGGATAAGGCGTTTTTTGCAGATAGCCGGCAATAGCCGCATGCGCTTTCTTATCAGCAATCGTCAAAGGAGAATTATCCGCTTTCTTTTCTATTTGAAAATCTGAGGTCGGATCATTGTAAATAGAGAGGATATCTTTGCCGGCACAAAGTGCTGCATCAATCGCATCAAGTATATATTGTCGTTCCATATTGTATTCTCAAAATATATAAGGTGCAAAATTAAAAACTTTTTTACCGCCAAAAGTTTTTAATTTTGTTTTATAACTTCTTTTAAACGAAAAAGAGATATTTATAAGTACTTTTCACAATCACCCAAAACAGAGTTTTCATAATCATTTTCAACAGATTATGAAAAAGGCAGTAACTTCCCAGTTACCGCCCTATCTTGAAAGGAGGGAAATACCCCTTTCTTATGAATTACCAAAAAGAATTCAAATTAATTAATGCGATACAGCAGCCAAGCACCCTGGAAATCCTGACGGTTAGGGTATTTAGCCTTGAAAGCATCGCGAGCGCTGGCAGCAGAGTTTCTGTCTGCATATGTACTTACAATTACACGATACATAGCGGCGTCTGCATTAAATGCAATGACAGCATTATAACCTTCCTTATCCAAGAAGTTTTTCAGGTTCTCCGCATTGGCTTTCACACCGAAGCTACCGCATACAACACTATAATCTTTCAGTCCGTCAGCACCTGATACCACCGTCACTTTCTCTTCACGGATCGTACCTACCGGTGCACTTTCTACAACCTTAGCTTCTACCGGAGCGCTAACCACAGGAGCAACTTCCTCTACCGGTGCAGTAGTCTGCGGTTCTGCCAGTTCCTGCTGTTTAGCCTTTTCGTATGCTTTCTTGTAAGCGCTTTCACTCGATTTACAAGAAGAGAATGCCAGTACAATACATACTCCCATTCCTAACACTGCCAATTTTTTCATCTTTTCTTTTTATTTTTTGTTAGTAACTATATCTATTCTCAAATAACACTCAATATTTACGGAAAACATATTTCGTTCCTTCATAGTCCAACCGCATCTTCTTGTTTGTCAATTCTTCAACCTTGAACGTTCTCTCGCCGCTATCTCCCCAACCAAAGAACTTCTTATAGCTATCCGAATTTACAAGTTCTTCATGAACAGACTCATTTCCTGAACTATTATCCGGCCACAAAGTTATAGAAATTTCATCATCTTTCAACTTATAATAACCATAAAAAGATTCATAGCTTCCACTTTCATTCATACAATGTGCCAGAAAACTGCCTTTTTGAAAACCATAGAAGATACTGTCTACTTTCTGCACTTTACCATCGGGATACTGATATTCGCGCAACTGCCATTTTCCTACCCAGTCGGAACCGCCGTCATTCATACAAGACGCCAGTCCCAGCGCTACACACATCAAAAGCAATAGTATTGTCCCGTTCAGCAATCTTTTCATATATCTCTTTTTTGTTTAGGAAGCAAAAGTACTCCGAACCGCTTATCTTAGCCTCTCCTATGTCGTTAAATATAATTAAAATACATATTTTATCTCGTTTTGAGGCATATATTTTCAAAAAACACGAATTAATGAACAATCATTCAAAATAAATTGTTAGCTTTGTCATATTAGACCTAATAAAAAGAAAGGAGTATTATTATGAAAGGATTAAATGTTTTAGCAGCTTTTTTGGGTGGTGCAGCGGTAGGTGCTGCCATCGGTATTTTGTTTGCCCCGGAAAAAGGAGAAGATACGCGTCACAAGATTGCGGAAATCCTTCGCAAGAAAGGTATCCGGTTGAACCGTAATGAAATGGAAAACCTCGTTGATGAAATTGCAGCAGAACTGAAAGGCGAAGCAAACGAATAAATCAAACCACATTTCAAAACAAAGCCACTATGTTTGCAGATGACAACAGTATTGAGAATATCCAGCAGCTATTTTTCGATTTCAAGAAATATCTGGAGCTACAAAAGAAATATACCCAACTGGAAGTAGCGGAGAAATTAACCATATTGCTCTCAACGCTTATACTTGTATTGTTGGTCGTCATCCTCGGCATGGTGGCTTTGTTTTATCTCTCCTTTACCCTGGCCTACATACTAGACCCCATAGTAGGCGGATTAATGGTAAGTTTTGCCATGATAAGCTGCTTCCATATTTTATTGATTGCGTTAATTGTTGCGTTCCGCAAAAAAATCATTATTAATCCAATGACCAAATTCATTGCCGGATTATTCATAGATAACAATAAAAACTAAAATATCATGGATATGAATGATACCGTCCAGACAGAGATTCTTACACTGGAAGACCTCCAACGACAAAAGGCCGAAGCATTAGAAGAATTACGTGCCCAAAAGCAGGTCATGAATGATACCGCCCGGAACTTATTTGCCCCGATAGCCCCTGCTGCAAATAAAGGAACGGCTATCATGCGTGCATTTAATACCGGTATGGCTGTATTCGACGGAGCCATGCTTGGAATAAAACTGATGAAAAAAGTCAGAAAAATATTCAGACGCTGAAAATCAACCAGGCTATAGAGGAATTATTCATACGGTATCTATCTAATCAATTTCGTATATATAATTGCCCGCAAAGAATTAGGTATTAGCCTAATAGAGAAACGAAAAAATAGATTTTGCATGAATTGAGAAAGAGAAATAAAATGCATTTGTCTCATCATTTGCAGAAAATGCAATTCGTTTATCATATATTTCCATCCCCCTCTTCTTTTAAACATTTCCGGAGAAAAACGGAAATACAGCAAGCTTTCCTGAATATTATAAAACTTAGCTCCATTCATCAACATGCGTATCCATAAATAGTAATCCTCAAATAAAGGGAAATGTTGGTATCCACCGGCAGCCAATACTGCGTTCTTTCGAAACATTACAACTGGATGATTTATAGGATTACGGCGTTTTGCAAACTGTCTAATATCATCAGGTAGCTCCGGCAACTTTCTTACAGATTTTACATCCGAAATATCATCTTCAAATTCATCAATCCAAGCTCCAACCACGTCTATATCCGAATACTTTTCAAAAATAGCCAATTGTTTCTCAAAACGATCCGGTTTAGCAATATCATCTGTATCCATTCGGGCGACAATGTCATAAGAACAATGTTTAAGACCTTCATTTAAGGCTTTTCCCAAACCTTGATTGGTTGGCAGAGGGATAATTTTAAGGATTGGATACTTTGCAGAATATTCTGATATTATATCATTCAATTCACTACTTAAAGGACCATCTTCTACTAAAACAACTTCATTAGGGGAGACTGTCTGAACGAAAATACTATCTAAACTTTGACAAAGCGAGATTGGAGACTCTCGATTATATATCGAAAGAAGTACTGAAAACGAAATCATAAATGGAAAATATTATCTCGATTTGTAGATTTTAAGGTAACGATTGAGAAATATGGATGGAGAAAATAACTTCATATATTTCATATGTAAATTATTACCAATATCATTATGGCAAAGCCCATACGATATCGCATTTTTCAAAGAGTTTATGTCCTCTAAACCAAAAAAAGAAGCCTCATTATCTAATAATAATTCCCTAAATATAGGAATATCCGAACAAATAAAAGGTTTACTATAAATAGCAGCTTCCAATAAAGTTAAAGGAAATCCTTCGCTTCTACTCGGCATTGCATAGACATCATATAATGGCAAATATCTATAAGCATCCGCTCTATACCCCAAAAATAGGCATCTATCATCTACTTCTAATTTTCTACTTAAAGCCATTAATTCATCCTTAGATTGTCCTGTTCCAATAATGCATAGTTTCACGCCAGACAGTAACGCCAATGCTTTTATTAGCATATCAATTCCTTTAACAGGTGAAAGAAAAGCATTTACACCAATTAGTTTACTTTCTCCCTTAAACCGTTGTATAATTGCGATATCTTCCGGTTCCGGAGAAATATTAAAATTTATATTCCTTGTATTATATGCAACGTGTAATTTAGATGCAGGCAACCATTTTCTGTAATACTCTTTAGCATTTTCACTAAGGACAACAATGGAATCCTGCCTATACAAAGATAATACCCATAAACATCCAGCTATGATTGCCACACAAGAGTTATACGTATATAATAAATCTTTGAAAATATAACTGTGAATAGTTGAAACAAATCTACACTTACTTTTTATTAATGGTTTATGAAAAAATATATATAAATCCGGACGTAATCCATGAGAATGAATTATGTCATATGAAGCAAAATCAATTTTACTGAAAAAATTAACCCGATATGTACTACATGCAAACGGCAATTCACATATATCGTCAAAATAATATACATCACAGCTATGTCCTTTCTCTAAAAGCAGTCGTACAAGCTCATTTGCTACTATAATAGGAGCTTTGTTAGCTAAAGAAGGAAGAAGAAAGGCTATTTTCATATATCAAGATTAGTGTTTCATCCATTTTTTTACCATATAGCCTAACGAAACAAGCATATACAGCAAAACATACATACGTTTTTGTGCAAATAGCACCATATATTTATTCAAAGAAAAGGCAGAAAAGCCATTCTCTTTAAGATTAAAAGTCGTTACAACTTTATTCAAAAAGTGGGCACGTTGCTGTTTGGGAGTATACAAGCATATACTCTTCAATAAATCAATAGCTAAATTTAAACGACCACAGACTAACGCATCTTTATACAAAATTGCATCATTAAGATTCTCAAAAAAATCTCGAACTGTCTTTTCCGCTTGAATCAAACTATACAAAGATTTCTCTGTAAACACCTTCGTATAAGCCATACTATTATACTGAACATAATTATATAACGGCTCGTCAAGGTATATAATCTTTGAAGCATTATACATCAATCTAGGAGACAAAGCATAATCTTCTCCCATATTAATGCCTTCTATAGAACTTATACCCTTGAACAAAACATCTCTTTTATACATTTTATTCCAAACACAAGGTAAGCTTTTCCTTGCTATCAGTTTTTTTACATAATCCTCTTTAGTCCCCTCATCATACTGATGTAACCTAACTATCTTATTTTCAAAAATCAGATTGATCCCAAAGACTAACACATCCGCATTACAGCATATAATCTTCTTATAAGCTGTTTCCACTGCACATTCGGACAAGTAATCATCACTGTCCACATGCATAATATAAGCTCCCTCTGCATGAGTCAAAGCTGTATTTCTAGCAGCGGAAAGTCCTCTATTCGTACTATGTGATACAATTTTAACCTTCTTCGCGCGCAAAGGATAATCCATTAGAACTTTTTTTAAGATTCCAATACTATTATCTTTTGTACAATCATCAACAAATATATATTCTATATTGAAATATGTTTGTCCAAATAATGAACGAGAACAACGTTCTATGTATTTTTCCACTCCATATATAGGTACTAATATGGAAATAAGTTCTGTCATCATTTCTCTTAAAATATATTACAATTAGCACTTCTCTCAAAAAGGATCACCATCAAAAGACACGTTTTTATGAATCCATTCCTCATCGTATGTATGGAATAATATTGAAGCAGAACTGGAATAACCAAGCTTATACATATCACTAATACCCAACACTCTACGATAAGAATACAACTGACTACAAAAAGTAATAATCAGAAAGTATAGTATCAATTGCATTTTTTTTAAATGCCCACTCATGTTTACCACCGACAACATATAAAGTAGTAAGGGAAATATCAAGAATAAAGATGTTCTTACAAATAATTCAGAGGAAACACTGCATACACTCCATAAACAAATCCCTATAATCAAAAAAGAATTTAGTTTGCTTTTTTCTTTTATTTGAAGAAAATAATACACTAAAGGATAAATTGTTATATACGACAAAATAGAAGCCAATCTAAATCCTAACGAATGATCCTCAAAATGTTCACCACTCCAATATCCCGATACATAAGCGAGAATAGCTGTTTGAATAAATCCAGGTAATGGCAAAAGTAAAATTATTTTCTCTAAAAAAATCGACGATAAAAATATGAATGACAGAAATGAAAACCAAACTATTCTTTTTGATGATATATTGATGCCTAATCTTACTATCCAAATAAGAAGTAACATAACAATCAGGCTATAATGTGTCATTATAGATAAACATGCATAAACCCATCCAATTTTTCTATTCTTAATTAATAGGTAATATAAACCTAGATACATTAGACTACACGCAAATCCATATCTTAGCCCAAAAGCTATTAAACAGAAAGGGACACTGAAGAAAAATATGCACAATGATATTCTATAATGCTTTGTTATAAACTCTGTAGTTTTTCTCATATCCTCAAATATGAAGAAAACAATCATATATGACAAAAAAACAAATAAAAAGCGAACTAATTCAAAGTTGATCCCCAAATTAGCAAATACATAGCTCAAATAATACAAAATAAAATCAAATTGCCCTAGTTTAAGTTCAAATTCATCCTTATCTATATAATCAAAATAATCCATAGTATGCCTATACAAATCTCCAGTTGGTGGCCATAGCATAGCACATAATCCCATAAAGCAACCTAATAAAATAAGAGCATAATGTCTTTTATTATATACTTCTATTATAATTAGAGGTAAACACAATAAAGGATGAAGAATAAATATAAGACATATACAAAAAGCAATATTTTTAATCTTTTGATTTTGCATTTTATCCTCGTAACAATTTATCTATAACAGTAATTTGCTTTTTTATATCATAATTCAAAGACATTCTTTTAGCCATTTTCCTCATTTCATCTTGTCGGTTAGCATCTTTACTATAAAGAAAAATATATTTGGAATAAATATCAATGTCTAATTCAGAGACAAACCCACAAGTTCCTCCTGCTGACAATTCTTTAACTCCCCCTACATCCGAAGATATAAACGGAATACCTAACGCAAGCCCCTCTATTAAAACTGTAGGAAGCCCTTCCGCATATGATGCTAAACAAACAAGATCCGATGAAAGTATATAAGGGTAAGGATTATTCACATACCCTAAAAATGATATATTTCTTTCCACATTAAGTTCTAATGCTTTCTTTTGCAAAGAATGAAGCATACTTCCTTCACCTAAGATGATCATACTCACATCCTCTCCTTTATTCAGCAAACGAGCTAAAACTTCGATTAAAAAAAGTACATTCTTATTAGCATCTAAACGACCTACAAATATAAGTTGAAAATCCGCTTTCTTCTTCACTATATATTCTTTCGACATAGACTGTATCATATGCAAATCTAATCCATTAGGAATAAATTCTATTTTATCTAAACAAAACGGATATAACTTTACAACAGAATCAAAAGTTTTATTTGAAATTACAACTATTTTATCAACTGATTTAAAAACTCTTTCTTGTGCAATGTATGAGATATAAGTTTTTAACATTGCAAAACCTTTTTCTAAACTATAATCAAGATCCTCTATAGAACCATGCACCCATGCTATTTTCTTATTAGCCTTAACATTACATAGTAGAAAAGAAGGATATTGGTAATTAAATGAAATCGCAACATCAAAACTATCAGCAGGTACCAACAATTTCCCCAGTAAAGGGAAATACTTTGTTAATATTAATATGATTTTAGAAAAATAATGAACAAAATCAATACGAGTAAAATCAATAATAGGAGACAATAGTCTAAGTCCTTTTACATCATTCTTAAAATTTTTAAAATGGCTACATTCTAATAGAAATGGGGCATATTTACTTTTATCTAAACTCTTCAAAATAGTATGTAATATTTTCTCTGACCCACCACCGAGAGTATATGTATACGGCAAAAAAAGAATTCTTTTACTTTGTTTGTTTTGCATAATGTTCTAAATCATCATTACATCTAAAATCATATATTAGAACCTAAATGGCTACATTTTTTTGTTCAACCAACCCAATTTGTTGAAGAATGAAATCTTTACAAGAATATAACATTATAAAATAAAAAAGAATACAAATCAATATAGAAAGTAATAATACAATCACTGAATTTATAAATACATATTTAATTAACAAAATTATGGGTATAAAAGCTAATGATAATATCAGATATTTTAAATTACAAAAAGCAAACACTTCCGACAATATCCCCATCTTCTTATATGCATAAAATGCCATCAAACCCACCAATATGCATTCAGACAGAGTTGTAATTAATATAACTAATGAAGAATTTAAGGTATCTCTAAAAATCAACAATCCTATACTATTAATTATACCACAGATTAAACAAAATAGAACAGTTTTTTTTTCTCTTCTGTTAATCAGCATCACTTGATGATTAAATATACTAGTAAAAGATGTAATTATCATATATATCGCAAAAAAACGTAAAGGTTGGATTGTACCTATGTATTGTTCTCCTGCAAATAATAAAATGATTTCTTTACTTAACATATAAAGAAATACAGAAATAGGCATGACTAAAAAACTGGTATATCGAACCATTTTAGAAAGTTCCCTTTTGTAACTTACATAGTCGTTCTGTGCATAAAACGACAATTTTGGATAAGAAACATACATCAGCACCATTACTGACGTATAAATTGCAGTCATTATCTTATTAGCGACACTATAATAGGCTACTTCAGCTTCACCTGCATAAATTCCTAAAAAGGTTTTATCCAGATTGCCGTATAAGATAAATGTATTATTTAGTACCAAAATCCAAAGCAATGGAGTAATCACTTTTGTAAAAGACTGGAAAGAAAATTGTATTACTAGTCTTTTCTTTGCATATATAAAGCTTACTATATTATTTATAAGCAAGACAATAACTGTAATTATTACGTACAAATAAGTATCATTGTTGTTTTCAATCAACAAAAAAATAGCCAACACACTCAAACATCTTACGATGATACTCTTTATGGTTATAAATTTAAATTCTTCATTAGCCTCATTAAACCATTCTATATTAAAGATATTCGCCATTAAATTTATACCTAAAAGAAATAAAATAGTTTTTAAAGTAGTATCGTGAACTGCAAATAGAACCAGTAGATAGTATCCGATTGCTACACATAAATTACTCAAGATACCTATTGAAAACAGGGCATTAAACACCCTATTTACTTCACTTTGCACATTACGAACCCTACTGATTTCTCTGATTCCATAATTATATATCCCCAACATTCCAAATATTGAAAAATAAGTGAACAGGGATGTACCATATTCAATCATTCCAATAGAATTAGGAGATAACTTCCTATATACATAAGGCATCACCAATATAGGAAGAATCATACTGAAAAAATTCAAAATAGATTTATATGCAAAATTCTTAACTAAACCCATAACAAAATTCAGAAAGCTGTTCTTCTATTAGTTTTATATCGGCATCATATTGAGGATGCTTTTTCCACAAAGCAACGTTTTTCTTTGAAACCTCAGGATTGAAAAACTCCCTTTGGCGTATATGCAATTCTTGCGGCATTTCTAAAAAAGTCAATATTTGCTGTAATGTTTCCTCATACTTAAAAATACAATCCTCAAAACGAATTTTCAACACTTGAGACAAACTTGATTTTTCGCAAATTTGATGCCTTCTTATCAAAGAGAACCATTTTATAAATGTATTAATATCCTCAGAAGGTATCCAACCATCATGCCAATATAATTTATTCAATAGATATAAATCACGTGGATCTCTATCTATCACAATGACTTTAATATTCGAAAAATATTTTAGATACCTCTCATAATTATACGAGGGTACCAGTTGATCCAATGCCAAATATTCATATTCCCCTTTAACGTCAACTGCGTCAAAAAGCAAATTATAGAATCGCTTTGTTTGCTCAAAAAATTTGCCAGCACCATAAGATACGCACATTTCCTGTGTTCGCATTTTTGGCACAAACTCATAACCAGTGTTCTTTCTAAAATATTTATTGACATAGATTTGAAGCAAATTAGGAAGCGAATACTTTGTATAACGTACTAAAGGTGAACACCTAATTAAATGCTGATGCCAAAATCCATTCCATTTTACATCAATCAAAGAATCCACATACTCATCTGCATACAACAAAAATTTATCATGGAAGAAAGGGGCATAATATTTATTCAAATTACGTACTAACTTCTTAAAACGATAAATACCTTCTGTTACCTTATTACGGTGGAAATCATCTACAATATAATGCTGCAAATCAGAAATACCATCAACTTCATGCGCTATTGAAAATTCGAAATCTCCCAAACTATGTACAGTTTTAAATTCTTTCAGAAGGTCTGTTATAACGCTGGATCCTGTAGCACCATATCCCGTGCATGTAATAATTTTATGTTCTCTCATTCGTTCTTACAATATATGTTCAATTATAACATAGTAAATTAAATACACCTCTCCAGTTCTCTCAGTTCCTCAACCGTATCAATTTCATAAATTCCATCAACCCTCTCTATCCTTATCGGATTAAGCAAAGGAATAGAATCTATAACCGCATTATCCCAAAAAAGATTCTCATAATCACCAGCAGCTATAAGCTGGTCAATTCTATCAATAATTTTTACGGCATCAATAGTTGTCCAATAGGATATGCCCGACATGATATACCCCTGTCCGTTGCCAATATGCACACGATCAAGCATTCCCTCTTTATTAGGTACCAATCCCCACTCACGTACATACTTCTCTTTCCACACAGAGTAGTAAGTGGAGACAGTCGGATGATTACTCAGACAATTCTTGTGCATATAAACATCTCCTTCCAATATATAAGTATCTCCGAAACGCTCTTTCACAACATACATGGAGTATATGTTATTGACTATGTTATACTTAGGATTCAGCACAATATCAACGCCATATTTGTCTCTCAAATAATCAAGACTTTCCGCCTTATAACCGGAGACAAGGGTTATATCTGTTATGCCTGCCTCATGCAGATATTGAATTTGCCGTTCCACCATAGGTATACCGGCTACTTCCACCATACATTTAGGTTTGTCATTGGTCAAGGGTCTTAAGCGGGTACCAAGACCGGCTGCTAATATTATCGCATTCATGTCAATTTTCTTTATCGTTATTCATATATTTTTTCGCATCTTTCATAAAACTACAGACTATCAATACCATCACAAAACCTATAGGAAAAGCAGCCACAATACTGACTGATTGCAAATTACTCATGGAGCTCTCTGCAAATATGAGTGCTATCGGAAGTAAAATGAGCAGAACGCACCACAGTAATTGAATAGCCTTATGCGGCATTTCATTGTGTTTCAATCTTCTGTAGCTATAACAAGACGCAGTAAGAGCTATTGAATCAAAAGAGGTACTATAAAATGCAATCATGGTTACAAATACAACAGCCAGCACTATTGGGGCAAGCGGCATTGTACCAATAATATCTGTTATCAGACTGTAAGCATCACCATTAGCGGCATACTCGGCAAGAAAATCAGCTTTACCGCTACTTTGAAGCCCCATTGAGTAATTACCAAGCACTATGAAACTGACAATCGTTGAACCGACACCGAAAGCATAACCGCCCAATATGGTTTGCCGGATTGTCCTGCCTTTGGATATATTGCCAATAAAAAAAGGAGCAGCAACGCACCATACCATCCAATACGCCCAATAATAAATAGTCCAACTTTGTGGAAAGGAAGTCTCCCGAAGCGGATCGGTATAAGTAGATAATTCAAAGAAATTCTGGAACATCCTGCCTAATGAAAACAAACCGGTTTCAATGATAAATTTAGTTTCACCACAAAAAATAAATACATAAGCCAGTAACCCGAAAAACAAGAAAATGCAAGCCTTGGCAAGAATGCTTATTCCTTTGAAGCCATGCAGTAGGGAATATGTGTAAATGAAGCAAGTAATCACCAATATAACAATAGTAACAATGGTTCTGTCCAATTCTATTCCAAGCAGATTATTAACAATACTGGCCATCAGAGGTGTAGCTACGCTAAATGTGGTAGCCGTACCTGCAATGAGGGCAAACACGGCAAGCAAATCCACCAAACGTCCGTATAAACCGTCCGTATATTTGCCAAGCAACGGGCGACAAGCTTCTGAAAACTTTTGCCGCTCACGTTTACGAACATGGAGCATAAATCCAAAGGCCACAGCCAAAACCAGATAAAAGCCCCAGGGAATTAAACTCCAATGAAAAATAGGATATACGCCTGCCCAATCTTGTATATTACCCTTGCCTACAATATAAGGGTCAAGAGCATATATAAACCACTCAGAAAATGAATAAAACAATATATCCGCTGCCAAACCGCAAGTGAACATCATACACCCCCAATTAAAAAATGAATATTTGGGTTTCTCATTTTTATCTCCAAGTACAATATCACCATATTTTGAACAAGCAATGAATATAGAGAATAAGAAAATTCCCAGACCAATAATTAGATAGTATGAACCTAGAGTATCACCAAAGAAAAAACGGATTTCGCTTAATACTGTATTGGAAATATCCGGAGCAACAAAAAAGATACCACACAATGTAATAATTAAAACTAGCGGAACTAAAGTTATTATCCAGTCAATCCTTGTTGAATTTTTAATTTTAGAAATCATTCTTTTACTATTTTATTATCCCGTTTCAATAAATTCTCTAACTGACTTTTCGCCCTATTAAAGCGGTCTCGTCCATAAGTACCAAAATCATCGCCTTTAGTTTCCTTTATCACTGTCCATATGGCCCATAAACAGTCAAAAAGTATCTGATATATTATAATCTTTTTCCTTGCCGTCTCAGGTACGTTACCTCCAAAATAATGTTGGAGTATAAAATCTTCATTGTCTTCAGTAAAATCAGCTTCAAGTAACATGGCACCGAGATCTGCCATCGGATCATTTATACCGGAATACTCCCAATCTATAAGATATATCTTGCCATCGTCGTCTTTAATGAAATTCTCAGGGACAAGATCATTATGACATGGGCAAAGATGCACACCTAAAACAGTATTGAGATATGATTCAAGTGAGAACACAGTTGTGCGTATATCATCCCACCCGGCATACATTACTCCGCCTGCATTTTTCAACAACTCTTCATATTTGTCTATCTCATGAAATATATTGAATTCATTATTAAAACGAACATTGGAATCATGTAAATTACGAAGTATCTGTACAACTTTCAACATATTATCAGTCCGCTGTATAGTTGCCGAATTAAGTGTTTCCGCATTTTTAATAAATGTGGCAAGCTTCACTCCTGTTTGACTATTGAAATAAAGGATGTCAGGAGTAATACCAATATTACATCCTAGTTGAGAATTCACTTCTTCATTTTTACGTTCCACCATTCCATCAGCCCCAAGCCCAGGTACACGTAATACATAGTCATTTCCTTCAAGCACTACCCGAAAATTCTTATTGCTCATACCACCTATTTTAGTTATATGAGCTGCATTGACATTGCTATTCGGAAAGATTTGCTGAAGATATGCCACAAGATTCTCTTTGTCAAACGGATTTTCCTTCCTGCGAAGTTTCGGAGCTGTATAGTTCACGAGTCTCTCATAATCAGCCTTATTATCAACCTCTCCCCATATCAAATTTTGAAAGAAGATATAGGGTCTGTCAACCGCTTCGGTAACATCAAACAAAACATATTCATAATTAACCAATGGATTAGTGCATTGCCCCCACAACACCATCATTCTACGTAACGTCTCTTTACCAATCTTTGACAAACCAAGCATTTCACCATTGAAACGTACTATACGATGCCTGTCTTTGCTGATTTTGGTAACAAAACCATTCTTGGTTTCTGCAAAAGCCTCATCACCATTTCCAGACTCTTCAGTCAGTGTCAAACAATTGTCATATTGTGTTTGGTGAAGTCGTTCAAGGACTATACGTTCATAAAACACATCACCTTCAATCAGTAAAAAATCTTCATCTATATAAGGGGCGGCCATCGCTAAAGAACACATAGATGATGTAAACTTATAGTCGTTATTGACAACAACACGTACATTATCAGACTTAAATTTATCAAAAAGTTCCGCTTTATAACCGGCTACTATTATCACATGATCATATTTCAAGTCACTGAGTATATTCAATGTGCGCTCCAACAAGCATTGCCCCTCCATTATAGGTAATAATGGATAAGGTGTCATGCTATCATGTTCCTTACGGGCTGCAAGAATAACTGCTGTTTTCATTATCTTAAATAAGCTGAGAATGTGAAATAAGCTTTCTCTTTATATGGGTTAAAGACGAGAGAAGCGCTTACCGGCAACTTATACTTTCCAAAAGATACCGATGTAACATATTTGGCCGCAACATTACATACACTGATTTTTTTTTCATAACTTGTGTAGAATCCCTTGTTTATCTCAGCACCAACCAAGACAGTCATTGAATTATCTCCCTTGAACTGATGGATGTAACCAATCTCCATGTAAGAGGAAAAAGCCTGGTTGCCACTTGGTCTCTTATCCGCCCCGAATATATAAGAAGACAAAAGCAAATAAACAGGTAGCTTTTGAGGCATGATTGTTGCAACAGCCTCAACATAATGACCAGTCTCTCGGTTTTTGAAAACAAAGTAATTGTCTTTCTCTCCCACTGCTGTTGGATAATAATAGTCATTAACTCCAATAGTTAACCATTTATAATTATAACTTATACCAAAATCAACCTCCTGATGACTACCGTTGGTAGCATACCCACCCATTGCATAAACGTTTAAACCCTTGTAATCATAAGAAAGCATGGGAAGAAAAACCGGAGATGTACCGTATTCAATGCCGCGCCACATATACTTGGTAGTAAACTCCACCGAAGCGGAAAAGTTGGAATAATGCAAAAGAGAACCATCATCGGATTTTGTATTATCTGTACCCTGTGCCCAGATTTCAAATGGAAAAACAAAGAAAATGATTAGAAAAAATAAATTACATCGTTTCATATCAACAATCATTTTAAAATTTCTTCCCGAACACAATATTCATAAACGTCATAAAAAGTATCTTGGTATCAAAACCCCAGGAGCGATGTTCCAAATAGAACAAATCATAACGTAGACGACGAATCATTTTCTCCAAAGTATCGGTATAGCCATTGTAAAGTGTAGCATACGAAGTGACTCCCGGACGAATCTGGAATAAATAACGATAACGGGGATCCACCTCCATAATCTGGTCTATAAAGAACTTACGTTCGGGACGGGGTCCGATAAAGGCCATATCACCACAGAATACATTCCAAAGCTGGGGAAGTTCGTCCAGATGATGGTCGCGAAGAAACCTGCCGACTTTCGTCATGCGGGGATCTTTTGCACCGGCGTAGAGAGCAGGGCCATACTTCTCTGCGTCCAGCTTCATGCTGCGAAACTTATAGATATTAAAAGGACGGCCGAACCTACCGATACGCTCCTGCTTGAAAATAGCAGGACCGCCATCTTCACTTTTCACGGCAATATAACAAATCAAAAATAAAGGAGAAAAAACAATAAGTGCACCAAGGGCAAGAAAACAATCACCTATACGTTTCACATTGCGCTCGAAAGCATTCATTCCGTCAGGAATAAAATGATCATCTTTCTCAATCGGTTCCATAAAATAAAAAGTCTTAGTTTAGATAGTTGAATAGTTTAGGTTGGTGAATGAAGTTATTCTATCACTTCATAAGGGTATTGGTTTTCTTCAAAACTCTTTAGCTCTTCTATTATATCCACTTGCTCCAAAGTTAATTCTGCCTTATCCCAAGTGGCAATAATGCTATGAGCTTGCCTTGACAGCTCTTCATCATAAACTTCGCTATAACAATAGACAAGAAGTTGAACTTTGAGCAAAGATGCAGACAGTTTAGGAAGGACTTCCCAACTACGGTCCAATACTCGCTGAATGTATTGCTGCTTATGACCATTATCGTAAATAGTAGCGGCAAAAGCTGCTAAAAGGCCAAGACAAAGCTCCGCTTCGGACTCAACAGTCTTGCCGCGAGTGCCATAAAGCTCCAATGCCTGCTCGTAAACTTCACGGTTCAAACGTGTAAATTCGTCTACATAGATAGGACTCCCGTCAAGCCCGTAAGTGAGAAGACGATGGGCTAAGGAAAATAATGAATCCATTAATTTGTGAATTATGATTTGTGAATTATAATGCTTTAAAAAAAGGTTACTCTTTTATGGGTTCTACCAAAGAAGGCGGAATAAAGGTAGTAGCTACAGCCATGACACCCTCTATATTAACCACCACACGACGGTCGTGGCGGATTCGGACAAACTCACCGATTACCCCCTCAAAAACGCCACCGGTAATACGTACTTTCTGCCCCTTGACCAAATGCAATTCGGCCGGCTCTACATAAAGAACCGCTTCGTCACAATTGCCTGCCACCAAAATAAAGCTACGCATTTGCGATTCTGGAATTACAACCGGACGACAATGCTCACGATTCATAATAAAACGTATAGGCATGGACGATTCAAGTCTGTCTTTCAAAGTATCTATACGTTTACGGGTAGAGTAAACAAAAACAAGATTGTGAATAGCCGGAAGCAGTTTACGGACGCGCTTCCCCGATTTCATGATATACTCATAACGCATCGGGATGAAATTCTCAATATTCTCGGCATCCAGAATTGCTTTTAACGCTAATTCACGGCTATAAGAAACACGAATCGCAAACCAACAATTACCTCCTTCATTTTCAGCCGGTAATTGCATATCGGGGTTACATTGTAACTCGGATGATTTATTTACTGATAAACGGGACATTAATCTGTGATAATGCAAGATTTGGAATAACATGAAGCCTTGTGAAAAGGGTGTTCTTTAGGGACACCGGAGTAGCGTAATACTTACCGATCAAGTCATGTAATGCAGTTATTTCCAACAGTTTAGTTAGCATTCATATTGTTTTAGAACTTCCTACCATCACGGAAAAAGAAGTAGAAAAACAGTTATGTTAGTTTTTAGCTTATAAAAAGCTGAGAACTAATAATCTAAAAAGAGAAAGTATCTTTTAGACGTTCATTTAAAAGACACTCTTTTTCATGAGAAGTTCAATAGACGTATTTATATAAATAATAAAGTAATAATGAGGTCTTTTGAAGCGTGGATAATAAATTGATTTAAAGTAAATTGTCTAAAAAATAGTTTCTGCTTGGAAATATTCTTATTAAACATTTTGCCCGTTAAAAAAATAGGTTGTATCTTTGCGCACAATAAACGAACGTTTAAAAAACATTTTCCCTTTTTTGGTATAGTATATTAACGACTATCACATTACCTCTTCATACACCTCTACCAAAGGAAATACATAGCTTGATTTGTTTGTGTATATCACCGATAAAAATGATTTTCAGAATTAATTGTTTTTCATCATTAATCATCATAAAGCATAAAACTAAGAAGATGATGAAAAAGTCATAACGGAAGAAAGAAGTCTCGAAAAGATGTTTCCGCTACCCGCACTGGGACATGCCAACAATAAGCAAACGCACAATTATGGCAAACCTATATCCACCTTACTGCAAATGAGAATTATAAATTTCAAAGAAATCAATGCTATTTCGCGGTTACCCGGCTATAAAAGATTAAATGGTTGCACATGGTTAAAGAATACACACCACATGCTGTAGTGAAATCGTAGCCAAAGGGAAACATCCTATTACGGCATTTGCCAAAGAGAAGAAAAAGACAGAAGTTTAATATCTGGAAATTAAAAGAACATATCAAAAAAAGAAGTTAACACCATTGGCTACATGATGTTAACTTCATTACAGTAATAATATCAACTCTTACACGTAAGTCTCAAGCAGTTTCACCCGTTGACCTTCTGGTACGATTGTTACTTCCTGAACAGCAGCAGGCAAAAGAACCGTTTCGCCGGCACGCAAGGTAATCTCATTCTGATTGTCATCCGTCAGACGGCAAGAACCTTCCACACAGATAAAAATAACAAAAGAATCCAGTTCCGAATAATCACAAGTAATCTCTTCCGTCATGTCATATACAGAAGTAGTGAAATAAGGACTCGCTACCATCTCAACGGGTTCATTCTGTACACGTTCGTATTCGGTACGGAAATCGTCTTGCACATCGGAAAAGTTAATGGCATCCATTGCCTGACTGGTATGCAATTCGCGGGATTTACCGTCCTTATCCTTACGATTGTAGTCGAAAATACGATAAGTTATGTCGGAAGTCTGTTGAATTTCCGCAACGAATGCTCCGGCGCCAATGCCATGTACACGACCGGCAGGGACATAAAACACATCTCCCGGCTCTATGGCGCAAGTTTGAAGCACTTCGGCAAATGTTCCGTTGTGCACCCGGTCTTTATATTCCTTCGGAGTTATCTCCTCGGCAAAGCCGGAAATCAATTTTGCACCTTTATCGGCAGCAATGACATACCACATCTCATTTTTACCGAAACTGTTATGGCGTTTCTTTGCAAGTTCGTCACCCGGATGCACCTGAATGGACAAATCCAGCTTTGCATCAATAAACTTTATCAGTAGCGGGAATTTATTTCCAAACCGTGCATAGTTCGCTTCGCCCACCAACTCTTCTTTATATTTACGAACCATTTCGGGTAAAGTATACCCTTTGTCCGCACCATTGGCAACTACAGATTCACTACCTTCTACTGCTGAAACTTCCCAACTCTCACCTACATTCGGCAGAGTTTCATTCAAGTGTTTGAATGGGATAATCTTGTCGCCACCCCAAAGTGTCTGTTTCAGGATGGGCTCAAATTTTAGAGGATACATTTGTTGTTTTTAATTAGTACAATTCAATACTGTTACAATACTTTTTAGATTAACGCGACAAACATACAAAAAATATCAATTTGTATTCTAATTGTCAAACGCTAAACTTTCATAAAATGTTCCCCATATTTCCTCTCAATTACTTGGGGGAACAAAAGAATTTCTCTTTATTTGCAAGAAAATTTAAATAATACCATGAATATAACAGACACTACTCCGACAGAAAGTAACTTGTCCGGTTTGGACAGAAAAGACTTTCAAAAGAATATAAACAGCAGGAAAACAGATTTATATATCCTCAAAAATGCTCAGGGCATGGAAGTGGCGGTAACCAACTACGGTTGTGCAATTCTTTCGATTATGGTGCCCGACAAAAACGGAAAATTTGCCAATGTCATTTTAGGACATGACAGCATAGAACACGTAATAAACAGTCCCGAACCTTTCTTGAGCACCACGATAGGCCGTTATGGAAACCGAATTGCCAATGGGAAATTCACTTTATATGGCGAGGAACACCAATTGACTGTCAACAACGGTCCCAATTCACTGCACGGCGGACCAACCGGTTTCCATGCCCGCGTATGGGATGCGGTTCAGCCCAATGAATCGACCGTCATTTTCAATTATACGTCTGCCGACGGTGAAGAGGGCTTCCCCGGTACTTTAGAAGTAGAAATGACATATCGTCTGGAAGATGAAGCAAATGCCTTGGTTATAGAATACCGGGCCACAACCGATAAAGCTACAGTTGTAAATTTAACCAATCACGGTTTCTTTAATCTCGCTGGTATTTCCAACCCCTCACCTACTGTTCTGAATAATATCCTTACCATCAACGCCGATTTCTATGTACCTATTGATGAGGTATCTATTCCTACGGGAGAAATCCTAAAAGTAGAAAATACACCTATGGATTTCCGTACTCCCCATGCCATCGGCGAGCGTATTGACGATAAATTCCAGCAACTGGTAAACGGAGCCGGATATGACCATTGCTATGTATTGAATAAAGCGGAAAGCGGTGAACTGAGCCTTGCCGCCACTTGTACAGAACCCGTAAGCGGACGCACAATGGAAGTATATACTACAGAAAACGGCCTGCAACTTTATACGGGAAACTGGCTGGGAGGATTCACCGGTGCTCACGGGGCAACATTCCCCGCAAGAAGCGCTGTATGCTTTGAAGCACAATGCTTCCCCGATACTCCCAATAAGGCACATTTCCCATCAGCAGTATTGCTCCCCGGAGATGAATATCAGCAGATAACCATCTATAAGTTCGGTGTACAAGAATAAAAGAAATAACTAACCTGATTATAAACTTAATAAACAATTATTAACCATGACACAACAAAAACAGAATGGGAATATCGTTGCCATTATTGTGATGATTTTCTTATTTGGTATGATTTCATTCGTAACCAATTTAGCCTCACCAATGGGTGATATCCTGAAATTTCAATTCGGAGTACCTAATTGGATGGGAACTCTCGGCGTATTTGCCAACTTCATCGCATATGCAGTAATGGGATATCCGGCAGGTAATATGTTGCAAAAAATGGGATATAAAAAGACTGCACTCATTGCCATTACAGTAGGATTTATCGGTGTGGGTATCCAAACTCTTTCAGGAGTAGCGGGCAGTTTCGGCATTTATCTGTTGGGAGCATTCATTGCCGGTTTTTCCATGTGTTTACTTAATACGGTAGTAAACCCGATGCTCAACACACTTGGTGGTGGCGGTAACAAAGGTAACCAGCTTATCCAGCTCGGCGGTTCGTTCAACTCATTGGCAGGAACCTCCGTTATCATTCTTACGGGTATTTTAATACCTTCCATTACCAATGCAAAAATCAGTGATGTGTTTCCATTGATGTATGCGGCTCTGGCTATTTTTGCATTCGCATTCATTGTCATCTTCTTCTCCACTATTCCGGAAAAAGAAAAGCAGGAGGTCAAAATCGACACCACTCCTTCTCAGTATGGTCCTTTATCATTCCGCCATTTCATCTTTGGAGCAATCGGTATCTTTGTATATGTAGGTATTGAAGTCGGTGTACCCAATGTTCTGAACAAATGGTTGCAAAATCCCGACTTGGATGTATTGGGTGTAAATGGAGCAGGAGCAGAAGCCATCGCCGGTTCAGTAACGGCAACCTATTGGTTACTGATGTTGGTGGGTCGTCTCATCGGCGCCAGTATCGGCAGTAAAATATCAGCAAAAGCCATGTTGGGCACAGCTTCCGTTATAGGTATATTCCTGGTTATCTCTGCCATGTTTGCACCAACCGATCTTATGGTAAACATGCCGGTATTCAAGAACAGTGCCGAAGAAATGTTCGGACTTGTCAATGTACCTGTCAACGCTATGTTCTTGGCGTTAGTCGGACTCTGTACATCCATCATGTGGGGCGGTATCTTTAACCTTGCAGTAGAAGGACTGGGCAAGTACACGGAAAAGGCTTCCGGTATTTTCATGGTACTTGTATGCGGTGGCGGTATTCTGCCGTTGTTGCAAAATGCCATTGTCGACTGGAATGACGGAATCGGCTACTTAACAAGCTACTGGCTGATTGTAGTAGCTCTTGCCTACCTGCTTTATTATGCGCTGATAGGTTGCAAGAATGTAAATAAAGACATTAAAGTTGATTGATAATACATATTATAGGTAATTAGATTTATTCACCTTAAAAAACAATATCATGGATATAGAATACGTAAGAAGCCGTTTCATCAAGCATTTTGACGGAACAACAGGAGCAGTCTATGCTTCTCCGGGACGCATTAATCTAATCGGTGAGCACACCGACTACAACGGTGGTTTTGTATTCCCCGGCGCAATTGACAAAGGTATGATTGCGGAAATAAAACCGAATGGCACAAATACAGTAAAGGCCTATTCCATTGACTTGAAAGACTACGTAGAGTTCGGTTTAAATGAAGAAGACGCTCCCCGCGCCAGTTGGGCAAGATATATTTTCGGCGTATGCCGCGAAATGATTAAACGCGGTGTAGAAGTAAAAGGATTCAATACAGCTTTTGCAGGCGATGTGCCTCTGGGTGCAGGAATGTCCTCTTCCGCAGCCTTGGAAAGCACTTATGCTTATGCGTTGAACGATCTGTTCGGCGACAATAAAATCGACAAATTCGAATTGGCCAAAGTTGGCCAGGCTACGGAACACAACTATTGTGGCGTCAACTGCGGTATTATGGACCAATTCGCTTCCGTATTCGGCAAGAAAGGCAGTCTCATCCGTTTGGATTGCCGTTCATTGGAATACCAGTACTTCCCGTTCGAGCCGAAAGGTTACCGTCTGGTACTGGTAGATTCTGTGGTAAAACACGAACTTGCTTCGTCGGCATACAATAAACGTCGCCAAAGTTGCGAGGCTGCTGTTGCCGCTATCCAGAAGAAACATCCGCATGTAGAATTCCTGCGCGACTGCAACATGGAAATGCTTGAAGAAGCCAAAGCCGAAATCAGTGCAGAAGACTTTATGCGTGCAGAATATGTGATTGAAGAAATCCAACGCGTACTCGATGTTTGCGATGCTTTGGAGAAAGGCGATTACGAAACGGTAGGTCAAAAGATGTACGAAACACACCAAGGCATGAGCAAACTGTATGAAGTAAGCTGCGAAGAACTCGACTTCCTGAACGACCTTGCTTTTGATTGCGGTGTAACCGGTTCGCGCGTAATGGGCGGAGGATTTGGCGGTTGTACCATCAACCTCGTTAAAGAAGAGCTTTATAGTACTTTCGTTGAAAGAGCCAAAGAAGAATTCAAAAAGAAATTCAACAGAAGTCCGAAGATTTACGATGTTGTAATCAGCGACGGTGCACGCAGATTAGAATAAAAACAATTCGATTTATAATAAAAAAGACGCTTTCTGTGAAGAAGGCGTCTTTTTTATTAAACCGGCCTTCCTGTCATCTATACCGGACAAACTCCTCGGCAGCTGGTATTGTTCCATTTCCGGCAGAGAAATAAATAACTCCCAACAACGACAACACACCTCGTTTACCTTCCGGCAGACAATCCTAAACCCACCAGTCGGCAGTGAACAGTTATTGTATTCAAAACAGGAAGCAGGTTATACAGGCAAGAAAAAAGAGCAGCTTTCTATATTGTAAATTGCACATAAAGAGTTATCTTTGTCCTGGTAAAACCAACAAGCAAGAATTCAATTCACTTACAGAATATTCAAATAACAATTATATTTTACTAATATGAACGACAAGAAACTTATGAACCTTGCAGCGGACAACATCCGTATCCTTGCTGCTTCTATGGTCGAAAAAGCCAATTCCGGACACCCCGGTGGCGCTATGGGTGGTGCCGACTTTGTGAATGTACTCTTCTCCGAGTTCTTAGTGTACGACCCCGAGAACCCCGCGTGGGAAGGTCGCGACCGTTTCTTCCTCGACCCGGGACACATGTCGCCGATGCTCTATTCCACATTGGCGTTGGCAGGCAAATTCACATTGGATGAGCTGAAAGAGTTCCGCCAATGGGGCAGCCCCACTCCGGGACACCCCGAACGCGACATTATGCGCGGCATCGAAAACACTTCCGGTCCGTTGGGACAAGGACATACCTTTGCCGTCGGAGCAGCCATCGCCGCCAAGTTCATGAAAGCCCGTTTTGAAGAAGTAATGAACCAGACGATTTACGCCTATATCTCCGACGGTGGCATTCAGGAAGAAATCTCACAGGGTGCAGGCCGTATTGCCGGTGCGCTGGGACTGGACAACCTCATCATGTTCTATGATGCAAACGACATCCAGCTTTCCACCGAAACGAAAGATGTAACCATCGAAGATACAGCAAAGAAATACGAGGCATGGGGCTGGAAAGTCATCACAATCGACGGTAACGATGCAGATGCCATCCGCGGCGCACTCAACGAGGCTAAAGCCGAAGCTGAGCGTCCTACGCTGATTATCGGTCACACCGTAATGGGCAAAGGCGCACGCAAGGCAGACGGCAGCAGCTACGAAGCCAACTGCGCTACACACGGTGCTCCTTTGGGCGGCGACGCTTATGTAAATACAATCAAGAACCTGGGCGGAAATCCGGAAAATCCGTTCACTGTCTTCCCGGAAGTAGCCGAGCTTTACGCCAGACGCGCTGCCGAATTGAAGGGCATCATGGCAGAAAAATATACCGCCAAAGCCGCATGGGCAAAAGCCAATCCCGAAAAGGCAGCCAAACTGGAACTGTTCTTCTCCGGCAAGGCTCCCGAAGTGGACTGGGCTGCAATCGAACAGAAAGCCAATGTCGCTACACGTGCCGCATCGGCTACCGTACTCGGTGCTCTCGCCACTCAGGTGGAAAACATGATTGTGGCTTCCGCCGACTTGTCCAACTCCGACAAGACCGACGGCTTCCTGAAAAAGACCCACTCCTTCAAGAAAGGCGATTTCAGCGGTGCATTCTTCCAGGCAGGCGTATCGGAACTGACAATGGCATGCTGCTGCATCGGTATGGCGCTGCATGGCGGCGTTATCCCCGCTTGCGGAACATTCTTCGTATTCTCCGACTACATGAAACCTGCCGTACGTATGGCTGCCCTCATGGAAACTCCCGTAAAATTCATCTGGACACACGACGCATTCCGCGTAGGCGAAGACGGTCCTACGCACGAACCGGTGGAACAGGAAGCTCAAATCCGCTTAATGGAAAAGCTGAAAAACCACAAGGGGCATAACTCCATGCTGGTACTCCGCCCTGCCGATGCGGAAGAAACAACCGTGGCATGGAAACTTGCTATGGAGAACATGTCTACCCCGACCGCTTTGATATTCTCCCGTCAGAACATCACCAACCTGCCTGCAGGCAATGATTACAGCCAGGCAGCCAAAGGCGCTTATATCGTAGCCGGTTCGGACGAGAATCCGGACGTTATCCTTGTAGCTTCCGGTTCCGAAGTAGCCACGCTGGTGGCCGGTGCAGAACTGCTGCGCAAGGACGGTGTTAAGCTGCGCATCGTATCTGTTCCGTCCGAGGGACTGTTCCGCAGTCAGGCTCCGGGCTATCAGGAGAGCGTGATTCCGGCAAATGCAAAAGTATTCGGTCTGACCGCCGGCCTGCCCGTTACGCTGGAAGGTTTGGTAGGCGCCCACGGTAAGGTTTGGGGATTGGAATCGTTCGGTTTCTCCGCTCCTTACAAAGTGCTGGACGAAAAGCTGGGCTTCACGGCAGAAAACGTGTACAAGCAAGTAAAGGCAATGATTTAATAAAACAACAGTAAAATAATGATAGAGTAATGAGGCGATAAGGTAGAAAAGCCTGCACATGCTGCACTACATCGTCACCTCATTGCTCTATCGCTTTTTCACATTATCACTCTATCATTTTATTTTATATGAAAACTATTGGACTTTGTTCCGACCACGCCGGCTTTGAACTGAAAGAGTATGTCCGCGGTTGGCTGGAAGCCAAAGGCTGGCCTTACAAAGATTACGGAACCTACTCCACCGAAAGCTGCGACTATCCCGACTTTGCCCATCAACTGGCGCAAGCTGTCGAAGCAGGCGAATGTTACCCGGGAATTGCTATCTGCGGCAGCGGAAACGGCATCAATATGACGCTCAACAAGCATCAGGGCATTCGTGCGGCTCTTTGCTGGACTGCCGAAATTGCTCATCTGGCACGCCAGCACAACGATGCCAATGTCCTTGTCATGCCGGGACGCTTCATCGGCACGGAAGAAGCGGATATGATTATGACCGAATTCTTCAACACTTCGTTTGAGGGCGGACGCCACCAGCGGAGAATAGACAAAATACCGGTACAGGGATAACCCACGGATTCAAGGAAGCCCTTAACCGGTTGTTTTCATCCCGTGAGACGGAATTATTCGCCCTGCGAGATAAAGAAAATCATCCCGCGAGACGATTTATTTCATCTCACGGGATAATTTTTTTCGTCTTACGGAACGGATTTTTCTTCATCTCAGTCAATTATTACACCCTTTCAATCAAAAACTAACCTCTGTCACCGGAAGAGTTTTCCTACTTTTGCCTGCGCAATCTATTTACCATTTAAGAACATAAAAGAAAAACGCATGAAGAAAGTAATCGGAATCATCTCCCTGCTTCTATCGGTAACCCTGGCCACCGCCAATCCGATAGACTTTGACAAAGCCTTCAAGGAAAGCGCCAAAATTGAAAAACAAATCAAGCGGACCTCTTTCCCCAAACGTACCTACCTCATCACAGACTTCGGTGCACAACCGGATACGCCGGATGAACCTTGCCATGAGGCTATCAACCGGGCCATCCTGACATGCAGCCTGAACGGCGGCGGAACAGTCGTAGTACCTAAAGGGACTTTCCATACCGGCCCCATCACCCTAAAGAGCAACGTAAATTTTCATGTGGAAGAAGGAGCCGTACTGAAATTCTCCACCGACCAGAGCCTTTACTTCCCTGCCGTCATCACCCGTTGGGAAGGTCTGGACTGCTACAATGCTCGCCCGCTGATATATGCATACGGCGAAACCAACATCGCCATCACCGGCAAAGGGACAATCGACGGTCAGGGTTCCAACGAAACCTGGTGGTCGATGTGCGGCGCTCCGCGCTATGGCTGGAAAGAAGGCATGGTGGCCCAACGCAACGGCGGACGCGAACGTCTGCTGATGTACGGGGAAACATCCACGCCGGTATACAAGCGTATCATGAAACCCGAAGACGGCATGCGCCCGCAGCTCATCAACCTCTATTCCTGCAACACGGTGCTGATAGAGGATGTAACCCTGCTGAACTCTCCGTTCTGGGTTATACACCCGTTGTTTTGCGAAAGCCTCATCGTACGTGGCGTGCACGTATTCAACCGTGGACCCAACGGAGACGGCTGCGACCCGGAATCCTGCAAAAACGTACTGATAGAGAACTGTACCTTCGATACGGGCGACGACTGCATAGCCATCAAATCCGGCCGTAACCAGGACGGACGCAAGTGGAACATTCCCAGCGAAAATATCATCGTGCGCGGCTGCTTCATGAAAAACGGTCATGGCGGCGTCGTTATCGGCAGTGAAATATCCGGCGGCTACCGCAACCTGTTCGTTGAGAACTGCCGCATGGACAGCCCCGACCTGGACCGCGTAATCCGCATCAAGACCAGTACCTGCCGCGGCGGACTGATAGAGAATGTATTTGTACGCAACGTCACCGTCGGCCAATGCCGCGAAGCCGTACTGCGCATCAACCTGCAATACGAAAACCGGGAAAAGTGCAATCGCGGCTATGCCCCTACCGTGCGCAACGTACACCTCAAAAACGTGACTTGCGAGAAGAGCAAACTCGGTGTACTCATCATCGGACTTGATGATGACAAGCACGTTTATAATGTAAGCGTGGAAGACAGCCGCTTCAATAACGTCAAGGAAGGTAAAAACCGGATTAGCGGAGCAAAAGATGTCACGTTCAAGAATCTGTACATAAACGGGGAACTTGTGAAATAACCGGTCTCCCCCGACAATCCTTGCTAAAATAAAAGACCGAAGAAGTATATTCCATCTGCACATTCATCAGGAGAGCATCCCTTTGTCCTGCTTTGCATCGTAATGAATCAAAGCCGGAACAAAGGGATTGTCATATCTCCCAATCCCCCGGCATTTGCTCCCGAAACGCCCGGAGTTTACTCCTGAAAGACCGGGCATTCCAATAGAAAACACCCGGAATATGGGAAGCAAATGCCGGGAGTTTCGGAAGCAAATGCCCGGAATAAGAAAAGACAAGATACAACCGTCTCCTTATTTTCTTATTTTTCACAGTAAAGATGCCTCTCATTTTCAAATAAAAACTATCTTTGTAGTTAAATAATCCGGAACTCAGAACGATATGGAGCAATTAAACACCATAAAAGAGCTTATCAGTCAGGGAAACGTAGAGCAGGCCATTCTGTTGCTTGACGAACTGCTTCAGACCGATTTCCCGCAAAAAGACGAAGCCTATTATCTCCGGGGGAACGCATACCGCAAACAGAGCAACTGGCAGCAAGCGCTGAACAACTACCGCTATGCCATCGACCTCAATCCGGACAGCCCCGCCCGGCAAGCCTATAACATGGTAATGGATATTCTGAACTTCTATCACAAGGATATGTACAATCAATAAAAAACGTAAATTATGGCAAAAATCAAAGGAGCAATCGTAGTAGACACCGAGCGTTGCAAAGGCTGCAACCTGTGTGTTGTGGCTTGTCCGCTCAATGTAATAGCCCTCACCAAAGAGGTGAACGTGAAAGGGTATAACTATGCCCACCAGATATTGGAAGATACCTGTAACGGATGCAGTTCATGCGCAACTGTATGTCCGGACGGATGTATCTCGGTTTATAAAGTAAAAGTTGAATAAATAAGAAGAATATGGCAGAAGAAGTTGTATTAATGAAAGGAAACGAAGCCATCGCCCATGCAGCCATCCGCTGCGGCGCCGACGGATACTTCGGTTACCCTATTACCCCCCAATCAGAGGTATTGGAAACACTCGCCGAACTGAAACCGTGGGAAACCACCGGTATGGTAGTACTTCAGGCAGAGAGTGAAGTGGCAGCTATCAATATGGTATACGGTGGCGCCGGAAGCGGAAAAATGGTAATGACCTCTTCGTCCAGCCCCGGTGTCAGCCTCAAGCAGGAAGGTATCTCCTACATTGCAGGAGCCGAATTGCCGTGTCTGATTGTAAATGTAATGCGCGGCGGTCCCGGACTGGGAACCATCCAGCCGAGCCAGGCCGACTATTTCCAGACCGTGAAAGGCGGCGGCCATGGCGACTATCGCCTTATCGCCCTCGCCCCCGCTTCCGTACAGGAAATGGCGGACTTCGTAAGCCTGGGCTTCGAGCTTGCCTTCAAGTACCGCAATCCGGCTATCATCCTTGCCGACGGCGTAATCGGACAGATGATGGAGAAGGTAGTTCTTCCCGCACAGAAGCCGCGCCGCACGGATGCCGAAGTTATCGAGCAATGTCCGTGGGCCACTACTGGCAGAACCAACGGCCGCAAGCCCAACGTCATCACTTCTCTGGAACTGAAACCGGAAGAGATGGAGAAGAACAACATCCGCTTCCAGGCCAAATACAAAGAAATCGAAGAGAACGAGGTACGCTTTGAAGAGATTCACTGCGAGGATGCCGAGTACCTGATTGTAGCTTTCGGCTCCATGGCGCGTATCGGCCAGAAAGCCATGGAAATGGCGCGCGAAGAAGGCCTCAAAGTCGGAATGCTTCGCCCCATCACTCTGTGGCCGTTCCCAAGCAAAGCCATTGCCGCATACGCCGACAAGGTAAAAGGCATACTGGTTACCGAGCTGAATGCCGGACAGATGATTGAGGATGTCCGCCTCGCCGTAAACGGTAAGGTGAAAGTAGAGCACTTCGGACGTCTCGGCGGCATCGTTCCCGACCCGGACGAGATTGTAGAGGCGCTTGCCAAATTAAAAATCGAGGGTTGAGAATCAAGAAGTCTCAGCCAACTCTATTTTTATTTTTAATTTTTAATCCTCAACTCTCAAATTAAGAAATGAATCCTGACAAAATAAGAAACGTACTGAATATTCTCTTTCTGATACTTGCCCTGGCATCTATCATCGTGTACATTGTAGCAAGGGACGATTTCAAACTGTTTATATACGTTTGCGGCGCAGCTATATTTGTAAAGCTTATGGAGTTTTTCATACGGTTCACCAACAGATAAGGAGAAGTGATTATGACAAAAGAAGATATTATCAAACCCGAGAACCTGGTTGCCAAGAAACCGACTCTGATGAACGATAATCCCATGCACTACTGCCCGGGATGCAGCCACGGCGTGGTTCACAAACTGATTGCCGAAGTAATCGAAGAAATGGGACTGGAAGATAAGGCCATCGGCATCTCCCCCGTGGGATGTGCCGTGTTTATCTACAACTATATAGACATCGACTGGCAGGAAGCCGCCCACGGACGCGCTCCCGCCCTTGCCACTGCCATTAAGCGCCTGTGGCCGGACCGTCTGGTATTCACCTATCAGGGCGACGGCGACCTGGCATGTATCGGTACGGCCGAAACCATCCATGCGCTGAACCGCGGTGAGAACATCACCATCATCTTCATCAACAACGCCATCTACGGTATGACCGGCGGACAGATGGCCCCCACTACCCTTGTGGGCATGAAAACCTCTACCAGTCCTTACGGACGTGACGTACACCTGCACGGTTATCCGCTGAAAATGGCCGATATAGCCGCCCAACTGGAAGGTACGGCATACGTAACCCGCCAGAGCGTAGATACGGTTCCCGCTATCCGCAAGGCAAAGAAAGCCATCCGCAAGGCGTTCGAGAACTCCATGGCAGGCAAGGGTTCCAACCTCGTGGAAATCGTTTCCACCTGCAACTCCGGCTGGAAGATGTCTCCGGAGAAATCAAACAAATGGATGCAGGAGCACATGTTCCCCTTCTATCCATTGGGTGACTTGAAAGATAAACAATGATGCTAAAAACAGAAGAACAATGAAAGAAGAAATCATTATAGCAGGCTTCGGCGGACAAGGCGTATTGTCCATGGGAAAGATTCTGGCATATTCCGGACTGATGGAAGGCAAGGAAGTTACCTGGATGCCGGCCTACGGACCGGAACAGCGTGGCGGTACGGCAAACGTTACCGTAATCGTGAGCGACGAGAAAATCTCCTCGCCCATCCTGAGCAAGTATGATGCGGCTATCATCCTGAACCAACCTTCACTGGAGAAGTTCGAGAGCAAAGTAAAGCCGGGCGGCATACTTATCTACGACGGTTACGGCATCATCAACCCGCCTACCCGTAAGGATATACACATTTACCGCATCGACGCCATGGATGCAGCCAATGAAATGAACAACGCAAAGGCTTTCAATATGATTGTGCTTGGCGGACTGCTGAAGATTGCTCCCATCGTAACGCTGGAGAATGTTATCAAGGGATTGAAAAAGACACTCCCCGAACGTCACCACCACTTGATACCCATGAATGAAGAGGCTATCAAACGCGGTATGGAGCTGATTAAAGAGGTCTGAAAAAACAGACCGTCCGTTTGAGGTAAACAGATGGTCTGTCAGCCCCGAACGGACGATGCGTTCAGTATAAACGGATGATGTATTTCAAAGCGATACATCATCCGTTTTTCATTGCCCTCATATCACCAATGGTCAGGCATATCGGAATAGTCAGTCAGTTTTGTGCAATCTCCGAAGCAACGTACATATTCTTGCAGTGCAACGAACTCGGTCGGGTAGTCTCCGCGTTCATACAAGTGTACCTTTTTATTACCTATATTATTATCAATTGTAAGGACAAACTCCCGTATCGCGCATCTTGCATCTGGAGTTTGTAATCTTGCATATCCCCCTTCCGTTGATTACATCATCGGTCAGATTTTCACAAGTCACTTTATACTTGCCTTTCCCTCCCGAATTGCCGGTAGCGGAAAGGACTATATAAAGAATGAGCAGCGCAACTGCCACGAATATCAGAATCCAGGTGATAGTGAACACCGCATAGGTAGTCAATACCATATATCCACACCGCCATGCAATCTGTTTTCTGCCTTCGGGTGCGGCACTGCGTATCTGATACCAGGCATAACCGATGAGGGCAAGCACGGATATGCCCACCAGCCAGCCGATTACCGCCTCACCGTCCGAACCCCAGAACTGCGACAGTACGGCAACCACACCCAGCACAGCACCTATCCAGTAATAGCTATTCGACTCCGGCACAACGTCCACTCCGGACATCTCACGGAGATGCTTGGGGACGAAACCGTTCCATTTCGTAAAAGACAAGATGACCGCCACAAAAGACAAGATGACAAGCAACAGCAAACCGCCGAACAAACCTGCCAGGTTTACCGCTACGTCGTAGAACAGTCGCCACCTTTCCGCTTTCCTGTTTTCCGCACGACTGCAACGCACGATACGGCGTATCACGCGCCAAACCGGATACACCAGCGTCAACGCTACAAACGTACCTGCAAACCAATACATCTGTGTATCCGTAGGCGTCTTATCTATAAAAAGCCCCACGCTGCAAAGCAGACCCACCATCATCATTACAAACCCCAGCACCCCGGTTACAATCAATGTGCGGAGAGAACGGAAGCTGAATGAGGATACAATCTCCGTACCTGCCTTCTTATTGAACCAACCTTTTACTTTACCGAACCTCAAAAACAAAAGACATGAGAAAACAAAGCCGAACAGACCCAATATTTGAGAAAGCAAAGCCAATAATACGATTATAGTTTCCATAATACCTTGTCTATTATCATTCGTAATAAGTAATGCTACGTTCCGCAATACCATAGGGCTGTCCGTTAAGGGTTATCACCATGCGTGTCCAGTTGCCCCAGTCGTCCGTTTCCGGATAATCGTAAGACACCTTATTATCATCGGAAGATACGCAGGTTTCCAGCCAGCCTTTTTCGTTATAGGTATACTCCTTTACGGTGAGATAATCGTCCATCTCGCTGTAAGCGGACTCTTTCAGCACACGTCCCAAAGCATCTTTCACAACATAATCGCGTTCCGTATCACCATGCTCTATGCAATTGCCATCCACGTACTCTGTCTTTGAAGCATCCACCGGATACTCATTGGTAGTCTTTTCGCCGCCGATATACATGTCTTCGATTGTACTTGCCAGCTTGCCGTCCCGATAAACATATCTGCGGTCGGTTAGCAGTTCACCGTTCTGAAAGAGTTTCTCATTGCTGACATTCCCGTCCCGATAGGCATAGACCGTAATGTATTTGACGGCGTCCACCACACTCACCACAGAATCGAGCTGCCCGGCAGCATTATAAATCCGGGTATCTTCTTTCGGAAAGAAATCCGTTTCACGATAAGAATCCGGTTTGCCGTCCTTTACTGTTTCATTGCCCTGAGACTTCGCGTTGTAAATCAAGGTTTGCACCTTATGCACTTTACCGTTCAGTCCTTCTTTGTCCGTACCGTTGCCGTTTTGTGTGGATACGCCACCACAGGCTGCCAGCACAATAAGTGCCGCTGCCATTAAAAGCCTGTTCATAGTTGTTTGCCTTTAAGATTAAAGAAGTTTGTTTCTATTAGAAGCCGTAAGCCTGCTTACGTATAGCCATATAATCTTTCTCTGCCAGAAATACAATCTTGGCAAATTCCGTAAAGTCGTAGGTATGGCAGTTGATGTACACCGGAGCTCCTTCGCTATGGCAAGGTACGCCGGCTTGAACCATCTGTCCGGGAGCATATTCGGCTTTCAAAGAGCTGTTATAAGAATTACCGTTGAAAGGATTCAACTGTCCGAGTTCAATCAAATGGTCGTTGGCCTTCATCAAGGCGAAATACAGACGGGTATCTTTCAGCGGATATTCGCCTTCGGCACATTGACGTTTGGTTTCACGTACTACAATATCCCGTTTGGGAGTGACCGTAACCCTCACAATTATACTGCCCGCCTCTCTGCCGGCATGATATTCCGCCACTTTAGCACCCGTTATCTGAAAATCAGGGTAGACATCTCCCGTACAGACAATTTCACGTCCGACAAGTTTCTCGCCTTCTTCCGCCGCCTTCTGATAACTCTTGGCAGCATATTCATCAAACTCTTTCAGTTTCTTCTGATACCGGTCCAAATCATCCTCCTTACGCAAGCTTTCGTCCAATGCTTTTTTCTTGGCAGCCACCTCTGCAAATATCGCAGGCACACGGCCCAAAGGCGCATCGCTACTTGCAGCCGAACCCGAAGCGGCTCCACCGCCGCATGCCGACAACACAACCAGTCCGCAGAACATTGCGGATAAAGTTATAACCGTAAACTTTTTCATACTATTGAATTATTTAAATGAGTAATGTTGTCAGCATTTACGGATAGGGATTATCCCTTTGGAGATAGCTGTCATAATGAGGTCGGCCACATTACGTGCATCCAGCTTGTCCATCAGATGACGGCGGTGCGTATCAACCGTATTGGTAGAGACACAAAGTTCCTGAGCTATTTCCTGCGTGTTCTTGCCCTCGGATATCCGTTTCAGTACATCAAGTTCGCGCAAGGTCAGTTCCTCACGCCGCCCTTCGTCCGAACGCCGCATCTGTGCACGCACATGCTCGGCATAAGGGCAATAGTAACTTCCGCCATCCAGCACCCGGCGAATGGCTTCGGCTATTTTCGTAGAATCGATGGATTTAAACAAGATACCGTCTACTGCACTCTGAATCAAATCTTTGATAAACCAGATTTCTTCGTGCATGGTGTTGACAATGATGCGTGCCCGCGGGTCTTTCTCCCGTATCCGTACAATGATGTCCATCCCGGATATATCGGGCAGTTCCATATCCAGCACGAAAAGATTGAAACGTTGAGATGCGATAAGATGCAATGCCTCCTGTCCCGACGATGCAGTACATACGTTTTTTATTTCCGGTAGCGAACATTCTACTATCCGCTTCAAACCTTGAAGCACCAAATCATGGTCATCCACCAACAAAATGCGTATATCTCTTTCTTTCATCAACCTATCTTTGTGTTCTGAATTATGTTGCAAAGAAATAGCATTTATCAATATGCGGCATCATCAAAAATAGTGATTTTACTCTCCGGCATACCGGTTTTCCATTAAATGGATAACGATATTTCAAGCTTGAACTTTTGGCTTCCGTCCTGAATATCCGTGGTAAACAAACCACCGACGGCTTTGGCACGTTCTTGAATGGTAGTAAGCCCGATGCCTTTTCCCCGCACCTCGTCACCACAGTAGTTTTTACCGTTATTTGAAATTTGCAGAGTCAGCAACTTCCGTTTCAATGTAAGAGTCACATCTATCCTCGTCGCTCCGGAATGTTTCAGGATATTGGACAGCAATTCCTGCATGATGCGATAAACTTCATAAGACACCTCTTCGGGCACTTGGCTCCATTGAATCTCTTCATTTTCCTTACTGAACGCAAGTTGCACCGACGCAGGAAGGGCAAGCCCTTCCACATAGGCCTCCACCGTCTCGGCAAGGGTGGTAACCTGGAACTTAGGCGGCATCAGTTCGTGAGAAATACAGCGTACATCGCTGCGCACCTGCTCCAATAGAGCCAGAATCTCCCGTTTCGATTCGTCCGTAGGCTGCATGTACTGCATATTCATACCGATACCAAGCAGGTCGTTGCACACACCGTCGTGCAAATCCTTGGCAAGGCGCGTACGTTCGCGCTCCAAACCGTCTATATAGCTTTGGGCAAGTTTCAATTCCTCCTCTTTCCTGATGCGCTTACGCCGGAAGACATAATAGGCAGCCAGCAGCAGGAAAGCAGAAGAAGCCGCCACTGCCGCCACACTCCATTGCATCGTCTTAGCTTTCTGTTCCAAATGCTGCTGAGTGAGCCGCGCTATCTCAAGTTCCTTTTCCTGATTCTCGTATTTTATGGAGAGTTCCGACAATTCTGTCTCCACCTCCGCCTTATGCAGGCTGTCTGCCGTATGATAGGCCTTTGCGTAATACTCCATAGCCTCCAGATAGTTTTTCATTCCGGCATAGTTGCGTGCCATTCTCTCAAAAAGCCGGTCTACGGGAGTCTGCGAACTGCTGTCCCTCGCAGCCAACATCCGTTTCTGGATATGCAGGCTCTCGCCATAGCGTCCCATTTTAGTCAGTATGTCACACAGACTTTCATGATACCCCTGCACTTCGGCATTGGTAGCGGGCAGTCCTGCCGCCACTTTATCGCCTTCCGCCATGTAATGATTGATGGAGTCGCGATTGTCCAACCTGTAATAGGCACTCAACAGATACGCTATGATTTTCAGTACGAATCTCGGCTTCTGCTGCTCCCGTGCTTTGGCAAGTACGGGATAAAGCAGTTGGGCAGCTTCCGCATAATTTTCCCTCAGCGTAAAAATACTTCCCGCCGTAGCGGCAGCATACATCACCATGTCCATGTCATCACTCTTCTCCGATGCCTCCAATGCTTTCCGGATGTAATATTCGCCTTCTTTCAGCCGGGCGGTGTTCGTATAGAGAATGGCTATACTCGTCAGCAACTGTGTCCGTTCATCATAAGCCTCGCGATTATCAAGCAACGCCAATGCCCGGTTATAGCACACCAGCGCCGAATCGGGCATCTCCTTTCTACGGTATATCACGCCGACAGAGGAAAGCACGGAAGCTATCTCGACCTCGTCCCAATGCAAACGTCCGGCTTCTTCGAGCACAAAACGGAAACGCTTTAACGATTCGTCCAACTGCCCCGAAGAAAAATAAGCGTCTGCCAGATTATTCAACAGGTAAAGGTAAGGCTCGGCTTTATCCGTTGCGGCATATTTCAATCCCTGTTCGCAATAATACCGGGTACTGTCCGCCTGGCGATAGGCGTAGTATTCTCCCAAATGACAATAAGCTGCGGCAATGCTGTCGCGGTTCTTCTGACTCATGCCGCGTGCCAGCTCTTCCCGGCAAGCCTGCAACTCCGCATCTTGAGCGTATAAACAAGGATAAATTACAAACATCCCCAAAAGGACAAACAATGTTTTCATGTTATAAGATATGGATTTTAAGTATATATAAACAGTCTTTGACACCCACTCACCACAAAGGTAACAATTCATCATAATATCTGCGCAAATATAAATAACCCGGCACATACAATGCTCCATTTACAAGAAAAAACATTCTTTCCATCTCATTTTTATCGTCAAAAAGAAAGAGATTGCCTGTAAACGCCGAATGTAAAAAAGAAGCAAAAAAGGCTGAATTCCGTAAGCGAATAATTTTTTATTGTATCTTTGCGCCTAATTATGAGACGAATCGTACTGACATACATATTTCTATCTATTATAGGCATCTTGGGCGTCGGGGCACAAAACCCTTTCAACCGTATGGATCCTGTAACAGGCCGTGACCAGTTCGGCAACCAGGTAGACCCCAACACATTACCCGATAATCTGGAAGACAGCACCGATACGGAAATCCAAAGCCTTCCGCCCAAACTCTATATGTGGCGTTTGAGTGAAACATTGGGCAACCGTACTATTATCCCCGCTGATACTGCCAACCTGAACTTCCAGAATACCAATCTGGTAGAAGGCATGTACGGACACTATAATTATCTGGGTAATCTGGGTTCCCCCCGTATGTCACGTATCTTCTTTGAACGCAGAGACAACGAGCCGACCATCTTCATGGAGCCCTTCTCCAGCTTCTTCGTCCGCCCCGATGAAGTGAAATTTACCAACAGTAATGTGCCTTTCACCAATCTTACCTACTATAAAGCAGGAAATAAGGTCAACGGTGAAGAACGCTTCAAGTCCTATTTCTCGGTAAACGTCAATAAACGGCTGGCGTTCGGCTTCAACATTGACTATCTGTACGGACGGGGATACTACCAGAACCAGTCCACATCGAACTTCAATGCCGGAATATTCGCCAGCTATATAGGTAATAAATACCAGATGCAGGCGGTGTACAACAACTTCACTATGAAGATGAACGAAAACGGCGGTATTCAGGACGACCGTTACATCACGCGCCCGGAAGATATGGCGGAAGGCAAGAAAGAATACGAATCCACCACCATTCCGGTTAAGTTGGAACAGACGTCAAACAAGAACAAAGATTTCTATGTATACCTGACGCACCGTTACCGCCTCGGCTTCACACGTGAAACCACAACTGTGGAAGATGCCAAATCCCCCAAAAGAGCAGTTGCCAACGACAGCGTACCTTTAGCCAAAGATACCATTATAACCGAAGAGTTCGTTCCCGTCACCAGCTTCATACATACCATGAAAGTGGAACGGGCGCGTCATAAATTCTCTTCCGCCAAGGAGACGGAAGGGCAATACCCCAACGCTTACTTCAACGAAGTAGCCAGCAGGGACTCTACTACGGCTTTCAGTGTAAAGAACGTATTCGGCATCGCATTGCTCGAAGGTTTCAACAAGTATGCCAAAGCCGGACTGACAGCCTATATATCGCATAAATTCAGCCGCTATGAGCTGATGGATACATTGTCGCGAACCAATTTCGACGAACAGGAGATATTCGTTGGCGGCGAACTGGCAAAACGGCAGGGCAAAACGCTGCATTACAACGTAAACGGTGAAGTGGGCATCATGGACAAGGCACTCGGACAGTTCCGCGTCAATGCCGACCTCGACTTGAACTTCCGCCTCTGGAAGGATACCGTGAACTTCTATGCACGAGGTTATGTAAGCAACACGCTGCCCTCTTTCTATATGCGTCATTATCACTCCAACCATTACTATTGGGACAATGAAAACATGGACAAGGAGTTCCGCACACGCGTGGAAGGCGAGCTGAACATCAGCCGCTGGAAAACCAATCTGCGTGCCGGCGTAGAGAACATAAAGAACTACACCTATTTCAACCAGAATGCCATGCCCGCTCAGGAAAGCGGTAATATACAGGTGCTCTCCGCTACACTGAAACAGGATTTCCGCTTAGGCATCCTGCATCTGGACAACGAAGTAACCTGGCAGAAATCAAGCAATGAAACGGTATTGCCCCTGCCGCAGCTCTCGCTATATCACAATCTGTATCTGCTTGCCAAAATAGCCAAGAAAGTGCTGACTGTACAACTTGGTGCGGATGTGCGGTATTTTACCAAATACAATGCACCTGCCTATACCCCTGCCATTCAGCAGTTCCATCTTCAAGCAGCAGATGACCAGGTGGAGATTGGCGGCTATCCGATTGTAAACGTATACGCCAATCTGCATTTGAAGCGGACACGTATCTTTGCCATGATGTATCACGTTAATGCAGGAATGGGTAAAGGCAATTATTTCCTTGTGCCGCACTACCCTATAAACCCGCGTCTGTTCAAGATTGGCATTTCATGGAATTTCTACGACTAATGCCGTCTTTCAACTATGAAAAAGAGTAAATTATCAAAATATATCATCCTGGGGGCAATAGCCGCACTCGTTGCCACATTTATATTGCCCAAAAAGGAAATCCGTAAAGGACATCCGCGCGATTATGCCGAAATAGCAGCAGACGGTACGCTCCATGCCGCTACGGAATATAACTCCATCAGCTTTTATGTGGACGGAGACACCCTGTCCGGGTTTCATTACGAATTGATAGAGGCTTTTGCCCGTGATCACGGTCTGCGGGTAGCCATTACTCCCGAAATGAGTTTTAACGAACGTCTGGAAGGTCTGGCAAACGGCAGGTTCGATGTCATAGCCTATGGAATTTTAGCAACCAGCGAATTAAAGGACTCCTTGCTTCTGACCTCTCCGATTGTTCTGAACAGGCAAGTATTGGTACAACGGAAAACAGACTCTCCCGACGATTCCCTGTTTATCAAAAGCCAATTGGACTTAGCGGGAAAGACGCTGAATGTGGTAGAAGGGTCGCCTTCCATCCTGCGCATCCGTAATTTAGGAAACGAAATCGGTGATACCATATATATTAAGGAAGTAGAAAAGTATGGTTCCGAACAACTTATCGCCCTTGTAGCACATGGCGATATCGATTATGCCGTATGCGAAGAAAGCATCGCTCGCGCAGCAGCCGACAGTCTGCCGCAGATAGACATAAATACGGCTATCAGCTTCACTCAATTCTACTCGTGGGGAGTGAGCAAGCAGTCTCCTGTACTCTTGGACAGCCTGAATGCCTGGCTGGAAAGATTCAAAAAAGGAAAAGAGTACCAGAAAATATATAAGAGATACTACTAAAAAGTTAAACGCTGAAAGCTAAAAGGTCGTGTCAAAAAGAAATAATCAGGTTCTTTTTGACACGACCTTTTAGCTTTCAATGCTTAATCCTCAAATCTTTTCAACTTCCTTCAGCCACATTTCTGAAGAAGCATCGCTCGGCATCCGCCAGTCACCGCGCGGACTGATAGAAATACTTCCTACCTTAGGGCCATCGGGCAAGCAGGAACGCTTGAACTGCTGGTTAAAGAAGCGACGGCAAAAAGTCTGCAACCACTTCTTTATAGTTTCTTCATCATAAACATCTTTAAACGTACGTGCAGCAAGGAAGAAAATCTTGGAAGGACGGAAACCGCAACGAAGAAAATAATATAAGAAAAAATCATGCAGTTCGTACGGCCCTACAAGGTCTTCTGTAATCTGCCTGATATTTCCGTTTTCATCCGCCGGTATGAGTTCCGGACTGATAGGGGTGTCCACAATATCCAATAATGTGGCCCGCGATGTCTCATCGATGTCATTCTCCGCCACCCACTTCACCAAATGTTTCACCAATGTTTTGGGGATACTTCCGTTAACACCGTACATAGACATATGGTCGCCGTTGTATGTAGCCCAGCCTAAGGCAAGTTCCGAGAGGTCGCCCGTGCCAACCACCATCCCCCAGGTCTGGTTGGCAATATCCATCAATATCTGCGTACGCTCACGCGCCTGCGAATTTTCATACACCACATCGTGTACGTTGATATCATGGTCTATATCTTTGAAGTGCTGGATGCAGGCATCCTTTATGCTGACCTCGCGCATGGTTACGCCTAATGATGCCATTAAGTCCACCGCATTGGTATGGGTGCGGTCGGTAGTACCGAATCCCGGCATAGTAACGCCGATAATTCCTTTACGGTTCCAACCCAGTTTATCGAATGTTTTCACACAAACCAGCAATGCCAGTGTGGAATCCAGACCACCGGATATGCCTACCACCGCACTCTTGGCATTGGTATGCAGCAAACGTTGCGCCAATCCCGACACCTGTATGGAGAATATCTCCTCACAACGCTCGTCCAACGCTGCTCCTTGAGGAACAAACGGATGCGGATCGAAAACACGGGTCAGATTCAAATCTTTGGAATTGACATATTCCGTAGAGACACGCACCGGCACTTCCGGTGCACAATTGGCGCGACAGGCTGCAAATGTAGTGTTCACCCGGCGTTCCGTACGTATATGCTCCACGTCAATCTCACTGATAACGACCTGTTCCTCGAACGAGAAACGCTCGCTGCCTGCCAGCAACGTACCGTTCTCGTAAATTAATCCGTTACCTGCAAACACCACGTCTGTAGTAGACTCGCCAAAACCGCATGAACTGAATACATACCCTGCGATACAACGTGCCGACTGCTGGCTGATAAGCGAACGCAAGTAAGCATGCTTGCCTATCCCTTCATTGTCTGCCGAAAGGTTGAAAAGAATTTCCGCTCCTTGCAATGCCAAAGAAGAACTCGGCGGAATCGGAGCCCATAAGTCCTCGCAGATTTCAATTCCGAAGGTTGTATCCGCCGTCTCGAAAAGCAGATTCCGCCCCATGGGTACTATTTGCCCGCACAAACGGGCTGTCGTTTCCGAAACTTCACACGCAGAAGTAAACCAGCGCTTTTCGTAAAACTCTTTATAATTCGGAAGATAAGTTTTAGGAACAACTCCCAATATCTTACCTTTCTGTATGACCACCGCAGTATTCAGCAGTACACCGTTCAAAGGCACGGGCATACCGAGAATGGATATAATATCCATCTGACGGGTATTGTTCAAAATCTGCATCAGCCCCATTTCAGCCTCTTCAAGCAGAAGTTGCTGGGCAAAAAGGTCACCACAGGTATATCCGGTAATGCACAACTCCGGAAAGGCAATTATCTGCACTCCTTTCCCATCGGCAATGATTATCTCTTTTTCAATCTGTCCGGCATTGAACTTACAGTCCGCCACTCTAACACGGGGTACAGATGCCGCCACTTTAACATATCCGTAATTCATATATGAATCCTATTAATATTAGGGTGCAAAAATACGGCAATTTATCAATAAACACAAAAGAATCAGCCTTTTCACTTTGCATAGCCGCACTTTCTGATAAAAAATATCTAAAATCTTTTGGATAAACAAAAGAAGTGCCTATCTTTGCAAGAGAATTAAAAATGTAATTATTACAAGTTTGAATTGCAGATGATATGGATGTAGTAAAACGATTGCAAAATCATAACATTAAGCCCTCGGTACAGCGCATAGCCATTATGACTTATCTGATGGAGCATCGTACACATCCCACGGTGGATGAAATTTATACGGCACTTGCCCCTTCCATTCCTACATTGTCTAAAACAACTGTTTACAACACTTTAAAATTACTTAGTGAACAAGGTGCTGCACAGACATTGACAATTGACGAACGGAATACCTGCTATGATGCAGATACCACTCCTCATGCCCATTTCTTATGCAAACATTGCGGAAAAATATATGATTTGGAATGCAATGCCAACATTAAACAGGTAGAAGAAATGGATATGAACGGACACGAAGTGCAAGAAGTCCATTATTACTATAAAGGTATCTGCAAAAGTTGTCTGGGAAATGAATATTTAACCAAAATAACGAATAACTAATTCAACTAATTAAAATCTGAAGTAAAATGAAAAAGTTTAGATGTACTGTCTGCGGTTACGTATATGAAGGAGACGCAGCTCCTGAGAAATGTCCTTTGTGTAAAGCTCCTGCAAGCAAATTCGTTGAAGTAGAAGAAGCACAGGCAGGCGGTCCGTTGGTTTTTGCTGACGAACATGTTATTGGCGTAGCCAAAGGTTGCGATGACGAAATGATTAAGGATTTGAACAACCACTTCATGGGCGAATGCACGGAAGTAGGTATGTACCTTGCAATGAGCCGCCAGGCAGACCGCGAAGGCTATCCTGAAGTAGCTGAAGCTTTCAAGCGTTACGCATGGGAAGAAGCAGAACACGCTGCAAAATTTGCTGAATTGCTGGGTGACTGCGTATGGGATACCAAGACTAACCTTGAAAAGAGAATGAATGCAGAATCAGGCGCTTGCGAAGACAAGAAGCGTATCGCTACACGTGCCAAAGCATTGAATCTGGATGCTATCCATGACACAGTTCATGAAATGGCTAAAGACGAAGCTCGTCACGGTAAAGGTTTCGAAGGTCTGTACAACCGCTATTTCAAGAAATAATCCGAAACAATACGGTAGAATATAAAAAAGACTTGCAGAAGAAATTTCTGCAAGTCTTTTTTTATCGGTAACGGGGAATCACTTCCCCTTAAAAACGTAAACCTAAGGTCAGCAGCACCTGGCTTCGGGTATTTTTTACTTTCGTTGCTTCAGGAGAGCCTATCACTAACTGGCCTCCATCTTCATAGGCATTAATGAACGGATAGAAATCTTCCTTGTATGAAGAGAACTTATATGCCAAATCAGCATAAAACATAGACCCTCTGTAACCGAGCCCCACTGTATAGTTACTCAAAGCTTTGGTATTTGCAAAATCCGTATCCGTCTGAATTGAGTTATAAGGCAAATCCTTATATGCATCACTATTGAAAATGGCAGAGGTATAATTGTATCCTGCACGCAAAGCAAACTGAGGAATCACTTTATATTCGGCTCCCAAACGAATGGTGCTCACCCCTTTCAGCATAGAAGTAGTACTGTTTTCGTACCCAAATGTATCGGAATAGCCTTCCTGGTCCTTGAATTTCATGGACGAATAGTCCTGATATTCATACTCTGCCCCTAAAGCCAAACTGGAACCTACAGTATATCCCAAACTTACATTATACGTCCATGGTGTCTGCAAGTGGAATTGACGCACCATGTCTCCATTCATTATATCATAAGTATCCACAGTATATTGACCAATCACACCGCTTCCTATACCCGACTCGTTAGCTATATCCAAATCATTCAAGACATTCGACTCCAGACGGGCATTTGTCTTATAATCCAAATTATAATAGGTCGGTGTATGAATGGCTAATCCAATCCTCAAAGGGGAATATTCGAAAGGACGCACGATGGCTCCGAATTTCACATCAAAACCCGAACCGTGTATCTTGTTCCAGCTCTGCAGGTTATAATTCTGTCCGATGCTATTTCCGGCATTATCCAAATAGTCTTCACTATAAAAAGTATATTTATTGTAATCTATGGCATAAGCTCCCACAGTTACGCCTAAATATACCCGGTCATTAATATTGAATGAAATATTGAAATCATATTGTTCAATTCCGCCACGCTCTTCCGACCGGAAATTGCCATTTCCTCCTAAAAACATTCCTCCATATTCACCCGGAGTGATATACATTAAATCACCATCCAGATTCTTTACTTGAGTCCCGTTTTCCATATAGGGAACATAACCGGAAGGGACATCTCCCTGTCCGTTGTGGGCAATAAAGTCGGTTATCAGATAACTGTCATATCCCAATGCGGATAGCCATCCTACTTCCGGATCTGTATAAATATTGCCCGACCAGTCCTTTATTCCTCCGGCTTGTGCCGCCATATAATCCGTTTGCGTATAATCGCCTAAATTACCTCCCATCGACATATTCTTATAAAAAGACTTCGCCTTATGATAATTAAAGCCGAAATTCACATAACGCAAAGCCGTAGCATTACCTATCTTTGAAGAAATAACAAAACCGGCATTATCAAATGAGGTTTTCATCTTGTCTGCATTCATCTTACTTCCCATATAATTACTTTCAGTACCATAAGAAGAAAGACTGAATGACAGCATTGCATCATTACTGCGATAAATACCTATACCGGCAGGGTTTGTAGCAATAGTGGAAATATCTCCGCCCAACGCACCCATAGCCCCGCCCATACTTACAAAGCGTGCTGTACCATTTAAATCCTTGTTTGCGATGTTGGCTGCATCGTACACGGTCTGTGCACTTACCGGCACTGCACCCAACATCCCCAAAACAGCTAAAGTTATAATTTTTTTCATATCCTACTCATCTTTTTCTATTGAATACTATACCTATCTTCTTCTTGAAGAACCACCACCTGACGAACGGGTAGCACCGCCGGAATAACTGCGTGAACTGCTACCGCCTCCCGAAGAATAACTACGGGTGGAAGAGTTGTTTTGCACAGGCGTATAAGAGCGACGGCTACTACTGTTACCGGTTGAATAATTGCGTGTTGACGATGCAGAACTGCCCCTGCTGTAAGTAGAAGGACTTCCGGCTGCGGAACGTCTTACACCTGTAGCATGTACACGGCTACTACTTCCCTGCACTCCTGAAGCTGAAGAACCTACCCGCGTACTGCTTGGACGGGTATATACCCTGCGCCGGGTAGAGGCGGCATCTGTACGGGTAGTTACCCCACTGCGTGTACCCGACGGACGTGTACCTACCACACGTCTGGTGGTCGTACCGCTTTGTCCATCTCTTCTATAGGATGACACACCTGAACGGACAGCCGAACCGGTCCTGCGAACCGTAGAAGAAGAATTTCTATAACTGCTTGCTCCCGAAGAACGGCGATAGGTATATGTATTACGCGGCCAATAACCGCCGCCGGGATAACAGTGATGATGATAGTGGTGATGTCCCCACCAGCCTCCTCCATACCAGCCGCCCCAGCTTACGCTCCAGCCAAAGCCCCAGCCCGGACCATACCAACTGTTCCAACCCCAGCCATAATAGGGATAGCCGCCCCAACCGAAAGAGTTATAGCGCCAATCCCACCACAAACGGTTGGTGAAGGTAGGAAATGCATATGCGTACAATCCGTCCGTATATACATTCCAGTCCCATGGATTCAGACCATAAACTACATCCCAGTAAAGCGGGCTGCTGATACTGATGGCATAGCGTGGATTGCGGAAACGGATAATGCGCGTGGCATATTCATAATCATCTTCCGAACCGTCAAAACCGTTCACCCATTCTCCATCCAGGCCATCGTCTTCTTTTTCGTCTATATAAAGCGTATCATTCTCTTGTGAAAAGTCATAGTCTTTAGAGTCATACCGACGATTATACTCGTCTACATCACGAATATTCCCTTTACGGTCTTTCACAACAATGGTCGTATTGCCCGGCGACGCATAAACCGTAGTCGGAGCATTTGTCTTTACTACAACCGCATCGGCAGCCGGAGTTTTTTTCTTCTCCGTCTTTTCCTCTTTTTTCTTGGAAGGAACGTAGTAAAGGTCGTCATCTACACTTTGAGCTGAAAGTGCCCACGGAAGACACAATGCAAAAAGCGATAAAAAAACAATCTTTTTCATATTTATTTGGTTTATGGGTTTACAATTCCATACTTTTTCACACCACAAAGATAACGCAGGGATTTACTCTATACAGAAGATTTTCCCCAAAGATTTATAGGGATTTCCCTAAATGCACCTATCTTTGTATCCAAAACAAATATACGCAGAAATAGGATTTTCTCCTATACCTGCCTTTTGCATTTAACAAACAATTATATTCCAATGAAATATTTAGAATTTACATTCCATACCACTCCCTGCACGGAAATCGTCAACGATGTCTTATCGGCAGTGCTGGGTGAAGCCGGTTTTGAGAGTTTTGTAGAGCAAACAGACGGAATCGCCGCCTACATTCAAAAAGATTTATACAATGAAACTGTCCTCAAAGAAGCTCTTGCCGATTTTCCCTTACCTGATACACAGGTAGAATATGCTTACCAAGAAGCGGAAGACAAAGACTGGAATGAAGAATGGGAAAAGAATTTCTTCCAGCCCATTATCATTGGCGACCGCTGTGTCATCCACAGCACATTCCATCGCGACATCCCTCAAGCTGAATACGATATAGTCATCAACCCTCAAATGGCATTCGGTACAGGACACCACGAAACGACCAGTCTCATTATCGGTGAATTGCTGGATAACGATCTGCAAGGCAAATCTTTGCTTGATATGGGATGCGGAACATCCATTCTCGCCATATTGGCACGTATGCGCGGTGCTGCGCCCTGTACAGCCGTCGATATAGATGAATGGTGCGTACGCAACTCTCTTGAAAACATAGAGCTAAATGGAGTAGACCGTATATCCGTTTTTCAAGGAGACGCTTCTCTATTGAAAGACCAAGAACCTTTTGATGTAATCATAGCCAACATCAACCGTAACATTCTGTTGAACGACATGAAACGATATGTAAGTTGCATGCATCCGGGGTCGGAACTATATATGAGCGGTTTTTATGTAGATGACATTCCTGTAATACAGGCCGAAGCGGAGCATAACGGACTGCGTTTCATACATCATAAGGAAAAAAACCGTTGGGCCGCAGTGAAGTTTGTATTATGACACAACGATAAAAGGAAGAAAACGGAAAGCAAGCTATTGCAGGGTCATACCAACCAATTCTTCCAACGTGCCGTTAAAAACATTCAGATCGACTTCTTCTTCAATGCCGGGGACATTACCTACATCGGTATGTTGCCAAAAATGCCATTTGCCCTCGTACTTCACGGAATCAACGTAATAATGGGCTATCCAGTAAGGATAAGCGTTGAATATGGAGTCGTTGAGATAACGTTTCTTAAATTTATAGGAAGTGTAAAGAATCGGTTTTACGCCGTAATGCGCCTCTACTCTGTCGAGCCAGGTTTTAACGGCAGATTTCAGTTCCTGAGGAGATCTCTTACCCGTAGTTTCCACATCAAGAACGGGGGGAAGGTCTCCTTTTGACAAGTGTACCGTACTAATAAAAAAGTCAGCCTGCTTATGCGCATCTGTCTTGGGTAGGAAATAATGATAAGCTCCTCGGATAAAACCGTATTTCCGTGCCTGACTGAAATTTTCTACAAAAGTTTCATCGCCATAATCGCCCCCTTCGGTAGCTTTCATAAAGATAAAATGTATGGGAAATTTCGCTTCTTTATTATGAAGGAGCTTATCCCAATCTATAATACCCTGATAGTGGGAAATATCAATGCCATGCACCTCATAGTTGCAAGGCATGCATACGCCGTAGCCTTTTAAACCATAACAAGGTTTCCAACGATAAGCATAAGGACGGATAAAGAACCAATAGAATCCTGCTGAAAATACCGCTATAATACAAAATGCCAATAAATTACGCAACCATACAGGCATGGGACGAGACACCGTCTGCTTCTTTTTTCGAGAAGAAGTACGACGGGATACAGGTTTGCGCCGGGAAACTGTACTGTTTTTAGAAGGCATTCAAGTATATTGAAGTAACAAATATCTATCAAAAATAAAACACAAACTACACAGATTACACAAATTCGGATTTGCGCAACTCTTGTGTAATTTGTGTTCTACATAGCCAATTACTGCAAATGCAGCAATTGGCTATAAGATTTTATCTACCTTGTTCCAGTTGCAAAGTCTTGGTAGGCTGGTCGCAAACTTCGGCAGGACCGAAGTATTGGATAGGACCCGGATAAACATAGTCTGTTTCCACAGCCCAACGCTCACGCTGAGCGGCAAATGCTTTGAAAGGAGCACCGTCCAGTCTTACCAAAGCTTTCTGGATAACCGGTTTCATTTCGCCGTGACGACGTTCCATATTCATCATCATTGTAATAGGCACACCACCTGCAATCCACTCTTCGGCAGGAGCTGTAGTATTACGTACGGAAGACATGTAACCGGTCTTACCGTTAGCAATCAGCGCAGATGCCGCATAACCCAAAGAGTAGCAGTAGTCGGCATCGAAATTAGACGGAGCAGCGCAACGTCCTTCATAACCGAAGAAGTGATGCTGTGCAGCGAACTTACCTACATATTTGCCTTCTTCTTTCCACTGAGCCAATTTGGCAGCTACCATTTCGGACAACAGTTTCTCCGTTTCAATGAGAGATACCTGTACGTTTCCGTGCGGGTCGCGATCCAATGACAACTGACGCGCTACACCTTCGGGAAGACTGGCATAGATAGCGGCATTTTCCGGAGAAAGTTTGCGGATGATATAGTCGCGTTGGTGTGATTTCTTAATCTGAGAGAATTCCTCTGCATTGGCAGCCAGGAAATCATTCAACTCAGCGATAAGACGTTTCATAGCAGGGATGAACTCAACCAAGCCCTCGGGGATAAGAACCGTACCGAAGTTATTGCCCTGTGCGGCACGATTAGCCACCACCTGAGCGATACCTGTTACGATATCATCCAAAGACATATCCTTAGCTTCAACTTCTTCGGAGATAATGCAGATATTAGGCTGTACCTGCAATGCACATTCCAAAGCGATATGTGAAGCGGAACGTCCCATCAGTTTTATGAAATGCCAGTACTTACGTGCCGAGTTACAGTCGCGCTGGATATTACCGATTACTTCAGCATACGTTTTACAAGCTGTATCGAATCCGAAAGAAGTTTCAATCATTTCGTTCTTCAAGTCACCGTCGATAGTTTTCGGACACCCGATAACCTGTACACCGCAATTCTTCGCAGCATAATACTCAGCCAATACGCAGGCATTTGTATTAGAATCGTCACCACCGATAATAACCAGTGCTTTGATATTCAATTCCTTCAAGATTTCCAGTCCTTTTTCAAACTGTTCTTCTTTCTCCAATTTGGTACGGCCTGAACCTATGATATCGAAACCACCGGTATTACGATATTCATCGATGATATCGGCCGTCAGTTCCATATAGTTATGGTCTACCAAACCACCGGGGCCAAGAATGAAACCGTACAGTTTGCTATCTTTGTTCAACTTTTTAATACCGTCAAAAATACCGGATATCACATTGTGACCACCGGGAGCCTGACCACCGGAAAGAATTACACCCACATTCATAGCAGGGAAATCAACGGTCTCATCGGTATTTTCGAACTTAATCAAAGGCATCCCATAAGTATTGGGAAACAATTTCTTGATTTCTTCCTGATCGGCAACCGACTGGGTAGCTGCGCCGGCCACTGCTTTTACAGTACCTGTCAGCCCTTTCGGAAGTTTGGGCTGATAGGCAGCCCTTGCAATTTGCAATGCACTTTTAGTCATTTCTCTTAAATATTTAAAGGTGTTAATAAAGTTTCGTTTAAAAGCGTCGCAAATTTCGCTCTTTTCCGCAAGAAATGCAAACTGAAAAGGGAAATAATTAAAAGTGAGCGCTAAAACAAAACAAGAGAGAATATCACTTATATCTCTTGAAGCGCTTTCATCAATTTTTCTTCTTCGCCGCTCCCCACGGTCGAAAGCCGCAAAATAGGAATCTCATATAATGTAAGAATATGATCTTTCTTTATATCTCGTTGATACTGCTGTGTTTTCTCATTATGATAAGAATAGCCATCCGTCTCCACTACCAATATTGGTTTCTTGCTGACATGGTTAATTATGAGAAAATCCACGTGAGTATTATAATTAGCAGCATATGCCCGTTCATCCTCATTTAAAAGGATAGTATCTTTGATGAGATGACGTAAAGGAATATGACATAATACTCCCAAATGATGAAACTCCCGATATTTTTTTAAAACTGTTTGTATAAAAGCAAAAGTAATGTTTTCCGAATCATACTCAGATATTTTCGGATGTGCCTGAATAAAAGCCAAACGTTGACGGGTATATTGACTATACAAATAATCAAAAATAGAATGTATCCTACTCTCACTGACTGTGAAGTTATTATATTCAATATAAGACAACAATTCACTGATATTACCCTTCAAAAGCTGTTCGTTACCCGAGACAACCAGACAGAACCGCTTTTTGGCCCTTGATATGGCAACATTCAGCAGGTTCGGATCATCGCTGAATTCGGTTATCTGATCATCCACCACACTCATAATAATAGTATCTTTCTCCCGTCCTTGAAACTTATGAACAGTAGCAGATTCTATTGCAGGTAATTGCCGAGACAATTCATCAACTTGAACATTATAAGGAGTGATAATTCCAATATCCGTCTGTTCGGGTAAATGAGCTATCACTTCATCACGAATTACATCAATTTCCCGCTGATTATAGTGTTTACGAGCATGATGTCCCGGCACTGTCTTGATTGCGCACAATGTATCAGGTTTTCCATCATCCTCGGTCATAATAAGCAAACCACCGCTATAAAACTTACGATTACAAAAGTCAATAATACGAGGATGGCAACGGTAATGTTCCCGAAGCAATGTTTGCGGGGCATCGGGCAAAAGAGTACATACCGACTGTAAAAAGCTGTTTCCGGCACAATCATAACCGGAAGGGATATCGAATTCCGCGACAATAGCATCAAGCTTTTTTTTATCCTCGCCTGTCACTATATTGGGCAACTGCAAAGTATCTCCCACAATAACAACATTTTTTGCACATGTCAGCGCCAAAGCACCCGTTTCAATAGAAACTTGCGATGCCTCATCCATAATCAGATAGTCGAATTCTGCTTGATCGGACAAACAAATACGTGAAGAGAATGTAGTACTCAGCACTACCGGATATTGCTCCAGTACACTCTGGTAATCTATTCGCAAATCCCTGACAGAAGAAAAAACCTTACGCTTTTCCTTGCCGTATTTCTTAAACAAGGATGCTTTGAATAGCTGCATAGATACTTCCGTTAATCTGTTCAGTTCAGTCTTGGCATTATAGGTTTTCAATTCGGCTTGCAAGTTCGTTATCCGTTCGTTTAATTCCTCAATCTTTCGATGGTAATACAAAGTTTGCAGTTCCGTAATAATAGCAGATAGATTATGCTTATCAAACTTAGAGTTCAGTTTTAATACATATCGTCCTATCAAATTCATCCACCACCATTGAAGAGCCGCCAAACACTTATTCCACCATTCTTTGGGAACAATGACATCCTTCTCTGCATATGCCTGAAACTGTAACCACAAATTTAAAAGACGCGTGGAAGATAGATAGTTAGCACTATTGAAAGAAGTAATTTCAAATATCTGATCCCGTTTGAAATGATTATACTCTAACTCTACAGCTTGAAGCTCTTGTTTGGACAAAGCCAACTCCTCTTGTACTGCAAAAATCCTGTCAAGCTTTTTCAAAAGATTTTCCGCCTCTTCCTCTTTCTGGAGTTTTTCCTCTACATTACACTCCCAGTCTTGAAGTTCATCGGGTATAGCAGGCTGATTACCTATAAACGCCTCTTTATTTCCTTTCCTGCCCAATGGTGCCACTATAAAGCCAAGTCCCGCCTTATCCAGCTTCTCAAGAACATTGGTCGTCGCTGAATTGTTGTTTGAAACGACTAAAACAGTCTTTCCTTTACGTATAATATTAGCTATAATATTGAGGATAGTTTGTGTCTTTCCCGTTCCCGGCGGACCTTGAATGATACTGATCTGATGTTCAAAAGCACAAACTACAGCTCGTTTCTGACTGGCATTGCATCCAAAAGGGTATATAAGCCGACCGCTCTTATCCTTCTTCAATGCTTTCTTTGGATTTAAATATGGAGCAATAGCTCTGCTATCATCAATAAAATCAATCTTTTCATAAAGTTTGGAAAGCAATCCGATATTATCTTTTTCTTCCTCTTTACCGAGAATATTAGTAGATGCCACCGCCTTCAAATATTCAAATACACTTTGCGATTTACCATCACTCAAACATGAAGTCCTGATTATCAATTCTTCATCCAAGAGATACTGTGAGTAATTAGAAGTGTAAACTACATACCAATAAGTACTACCCCTATATTCAAAAGAAAATACTCCTTTTAAATCGTACACTCTGCGCTGACGAATGAATATTCGGTTATGAGCGATGTCAATTTGTTTAGAGCACGTCAGCCATACAACTTTCTCACTGCCATATCTATATACCTTAGAAGAACCGCGATACTTCACATTAAAGCGACCAGCATCATCCCGACCTATTTCTTCTATTTGCAAGGTCTTATTTTCTCCATTAATCAAAATAAGGTTTTGAGTAGCATCAATCATACTTCTTTTGTGTTTTAACCTAATATCAGTTCGAATAAATCCCACGGTTAAAGTTACGGATATTTATAATATGACAGGTATTTTCCAAAAACGAAATCTTACATACCCGTTAAAAAAACAAGAGTACTCCCGCAACCAGTAAGAGCACTCTTGATTTCTATCGTAAACAGCTTTACGGTTTATTTCTCTATCTGCCAGCCTCCACCCAAAGCCTTATAAACATTTACCACTGCTATCAGTTCGTCACGGATTGCATTGCTGACACCAATCTGGGCATCGAAATATCCACGCTGGGCATCAAGCACGTCCATATAATTAATAACACCATTAATATATTGCAACTGCGCTAAATCCACGTACGTTTTGGCTGAACGTTCCAACTTGAGACGCAACTGATACACTTCCTTTATTTTGTTGAAGTCCACAATTGCGTTCTTAGCCTCTTTAAAAGCATTCAGCACCGTTTTCTCATAGCTATGAACTTCCGCCTCAAACGAAGCTTTCTGTGCCTTTAGAGCAGCCCGGTTCTTACCCCAATTGAAAAGCGGAGTCAATACCGCTCCGTTCAACAATGAATAAGGCGACTGAAGGAAGTTTGACAAGACATCACTCTCCAATCCAAACTGACCGGTCAGCGACAACCGAGGGAACATATTGGTATAGGCCACTTTCACACGAGCATGTTCAGCTATAAGCTGCTGCTCCGCAGCACGAATGTCAGGACGACGTTCCAATAAGCCGGACGGCAATCCTACAGGTAAAGACTCAGGCACATCCAACTCCTCCAAAAAGCGGCTGCGCTCTATACGTGTAGGAAATTCACCGGCAAGAAAAGCTATGTCATTCTCCTTGATGGAAATCTTACGTTCCAGATCCGGAACAAGCGTAGCTGTACGCGCCAACTCTACTTGCGCCTGCTGATAAGATGTCTCCGAAGTAAGTCCGCCTTCAAAACGGATTCTTGCAAGACGCACACCTTCTTCACGAGCCTTTTGTGTCTGACGGACAATTTCCAATTCTGTATCGAGTGCTACCAGCTCGTAATATGCCTGCGCCACTTCCGCAACAATTGTCATACGCAAGGCACGCTGTGATTCTACACTTTGCAGATAATCGGCAACAGCAGCTACTTTTTTCCAACGCAGATTTCCCCAAAGGTCAAGTTCCCACGACAAAAGAGCCTTTGCTTCATAGCTGTTACCCACATCGCGGCTATGTCCGCCATAGTTTTCAACTTCACGCTCTACCTCTATTTTTCCATTTAACTGAGGAAGTAGATTAGCTACGCTGATACGTTTCTGGGCCGCCATTTCTTTCACGCGAGCGGCCGCAACGAGCATATCTTTATTATACTCCAATGCGCGTGCTATCAGATTACGCAAAGTATTGTCTGTATAAACAGCCTGCCACTGCTCATCGGCAATGCTGATGCTGTCCTGCTGTTGCATCAAACTGTCGGGCAATGCCATTTCGGGACGTACATAGCTTTTGCCTACCTTGCACGATGCAAAAAGAACCGGGGCGAGCAACAGAAGTATATATATATTCTTTTTTTTCATAAGCGTGTAATCAGAATTCATTTACAATGTTATCATCAATCTTTTTTGATTTTGTGTTGCACTTTTTCCTTTGCCTTATAAATCAAAACAAAGAAGAAAGGCACAAGCACAATGCCGAATACAATGGCAAAAATCATTCCAAAGAAAACTCCCGTACCTATTGCCTGACGGCTTGCAGATCCCGGTCCGCTTGCAAGAACCATAGGAAGCATACCCAATACAAAGGCAAGTGAAGTCATCAATATAGGACGGAAACGGAGTTGGGCGGCATGAATGGCCGACTGCACCAAATCTCCTCCATTATCCACCTGTACTTTGGCAAACTCAACGATAAGGATAGCATTTTTTGCTGCAAGTCCCACCAACATTACCAAGCCAATCTGGAAATAAATATCATTTTCCAAGCCACATACAGCAACGCCCAAATAAGCTCCCAATGCAGCTACCGGCAACGAAAGCAATACAGCAATAGGCACAGTCCAGCTTTCGTATTGTGCTGCCAGGAACAGGAATACGAAGAGGAATACCAACGTCAGCACCAGTCCGGTCTGCCCACCGGCTTTCTTCTCCTGATAAGAAAGTCCACTCCACTCAACACCTATATTATCCGGTAAATGTTCGCGCGCTATCTGTTCCATAATCTCCATAGCCTGGCCGGAACTGTACCCCTGTGCCGCCGAACCGAGAATAACTGCAGTAGTAAACATATTGAAACGTTTAATACTGCCCGGACCGGTTGTATAGGATGCATTACCCAACGAGGTTAACGGAACCATCGCACCATTAGCTGCTTTTACAAAGAACAGATTAATGTTCTCTTTGTGCTCACGATACGGAGCTTCAGCCTGAATATATACCTTATATATACGATTGAACATATTAAAGTCATTCACATATACGGAACCCGTATAAGCTTTCATCGTAGAGAACACATCTGCCAACGGCACTCCCAGCATCTTCACCTTGTCACGGTCTACATCAAAATAGAGTTGCGGAATCTCAGACTGCAAAGAAGAAGAAAGCCCCGTCAATTCCTTGCGTTTCTGAGCATAATACATCAAAGTATCCGCTGCCTGTACCAGATTTTCAAAAGTAGCTTCCCCACGTGCCTCAAGTTGCATTTCAAAGCCACCGGATGTTCCCAATCCCGGGATTACAGGAGGAGTAGAAAGATAGACTCTACATTCGGGGTATTCCCTCAAATCCTTTTCCACTTTCTCCATTATCTTATTGATAGTGGTATTTTTGCGTTCCTCCCAGGGCTTCAATATAACAGTTAACTCACTGCGCGCCTGATTGCTTCCTACACGCGGACTGCTACCCGTTACATTCTGCACATAAGCCACATACGGATTCTGCTCCAGATACTGCACGGCACGATCGGTCACGATACGGGTACGTTCCAAAGTAGAACCTTCCGGCAGTTCCAACTCCACTTTAAAGTATCCCTGGTCTTCCACCGGCAAGAAACTGGTAGGAATCAGACGGTGAATGATGAAAATAGCTATCAATACCATACCGAATGCACTCATCAAACGTCTGGGATGCTTGATAACGCGGCTGATAACACCAATATACTTATGATTACTGATATTCAACCATTCGTTAATCTTACGGAACACGATATTCTTTTTCTTTCCGCTGTCGGGCTTCAGGATAAGCGAACACATCACGGGACTAAGCGTCAGTGCCACAACTGTAGAAAGCAATACCGATACAGCAATGGTAATAGTAAACTGACGATATAATTGTCCGGTGATACCGCTCAGGAAGCTTACCGGAACAAATACGGCACAGAGCACCAATGAGGTTGCAATCAAAGCACTTGCCAAACCGTTCATTGCTTTTTTCGTTGCTTCATAAGGAGAGAGTTTTTCCGTTTCCATCAGATGTTCCACATTCTCCACTACCACAATAGCATCATCCACAACAATACCGATAGCAAGAATCAATCCCAACAATGTCAATATATTCAGCGAGAAACCGAAAATAAGCATGAAACCGAAAGTACCGATCAAAGAAATAGGCACTGCAACAACAGGTATCAAAGTAGCACGCCAGCTTTGCAGTGAAAGGAACACTACCAATACCACAAGAACCAATGCTTCGAACAATGTCTTATACACCTCGTGGATAGACTCCGAAATATAGGTAGTCATGTCAAAAGGTATCTCGTAACTCATTCCTTCAGGAAAGTTCGCACTGATTTCTTCCATTGCCTTCTTCACGTTGTCCGCCACTTCCATAGCATTGGCACCCGGAAGCATATAAATGCCGAGAACTGCCGCATTTTCACCGTTAATACCACTTTCCGTACTATATGAGGAAGCTTCAAGTGACACTCTGGCCACATCGCGAAGACGAATAATAGACCCATTGGCATTGGCACGGACCACAATATCCTCAAACTGCTTTGCCGAGCTCAAACGTCCTTGCGTTGTAATAGGAATTGTAATGTCCAAACCTTGCACCGGCTGCTGTCCCAAAACACCGGCAGCCGATTCGCGGTTCTGGTCTTTCAAAGCATTCTGCAAATCCTGAACAGTCAATCCGAAATTTGCCAGTTTGTCTGGCATGGCCCAGATTTGCATGGCATAGTAACGGCTACCGATATTAGACACACGTCCCACACCGGGAATACGGCGTAAAAGGTCGAGTACATTAATAGTAGCAAAGTTACTCAGATAGATTTCGTCGAATTTCGGATCATTGGAAGTCAAACAGATTGTCATCAGCTGGCTGGGAGCCTGCTTTTCTACCGAAATACCATTCTGAATGACTTCCGCAGGCAAACGGCTTTCCGCCAGCTTTATACGGTTTTGAATTTCCACGGCAGCCAAATCCGGATCGGCAGATACATCAAAGGTCACGGTTGCCGAAAAGCCACCGGAATTGGAACTGTTGGACTCCATGTACAACATACCCGGAGTACCGTTTATTTCCTGTTCGATAGGAGTCGCCACTGCTTGTGACACAGTCAGCGCACTTGCCCCCGGATAGGATGCACTGATTTTCACAACGGGCGGTGTTATCTGTGGGTATTGATCCACCGGAAGCATAGTCAGACCGATGATACCGACAATTACAATCACAATCGATATCACCGCCGAGAATACAGGGCGGTCTATAAAGAAACTTACTTTCATACTGTTATTTTACTTTGAGAGATTCTTATCCTTTTCTTTATTCTCAGAAGCGGCTTTCTTATTCAGAGAATCTGCCGGCTGCTCATCTTCCTTTTTGGGAGCAGCTGCTTGTGCACGCACTTTCATTCCCGGAGTAAGCTTATGGAAACCTTCCGTCACTACCTGCTCGCCTGCCGCCAGTCCGCGTTCAACAACCATATTGTTACCAAACTCAGGTCCTAATTCAATGAAGCGCTTTTCAACTGTCGAATCGCGGCGCATTACATATATATAAGCACCGCCTTTCTCAATGGTAACGGCCTTTTGAGGAACTGCCACAGCACCTTCGCGTACGTCCAACAACAGTTTTACTTTCGTAAACTGTCCGGGCAGCAATACTCTGTTCGGATTAGGCATTTCGGCACGAACGGAGAACGTACCGGTTTGCGGGTCAACCTGCGGTTCTGCAAAATCGACATAACCTTTGTAAGGATAAACAGTATTATCAGCCAAAGTAATCGTGATATTAGGCTGCCAAGAGCGGGTAGAATCCTGACGGCCTATCTCTATATTGCGCTCTTTGCTTTTAAGATAGTCCAATGCGGTCATGCTGAAATCTACCAATACCGTATCACTTTTTACTATGGTAGCAAGCAATGATTTAGCCCCGGGACCTACCAATGTTCCCAAGTCCACATTTCTTTCACTGATATGCCCTGATAGCGGAGAACGCACAATGGTATACCCCAGTTCCAATTCCGCCTGGTCCAGATCGGCCTGGCTCATAGCAACAGAAGCCTCGGCTGTTTCATAAGCAGCCTGCGCATTATCCAAATCCAGCTGACTGGCAGCATTCTGTGCATACAAAGGACGAATACGTTCCAAATCTCGTTTGGCTTTCAACGCCTGCGCCTCATCTTTCTTTAACTGTGCACGAGCCTTGTCAGCCTTTGCACGGTATTGGTCTTGATTGATAACAAATAAAACCTGGTTTTTAGTTATATACGTCCCTTCGGCAAAAAGCATACTCTCCAAATAGCCTTCCACACGTGCACGGACTTCCACAAACTGTTGTGCACGTATACGACCTACATACTCACCAAAAATTTCCACATCACCCACTTCGGCAGGTTCTACAATAACAGTAGGTAATTCCGGCTGAATTTTCTTGGGCCAAGTCAATATCAGATAACCGGCAAGCAGCACTGTCATGCAGGCTATCATCATTATCACCCGTTTCTTTCTCAGCTTTAATTCTTTTTTTGTAAAAAATAGTCTCATGCTTGTTTGTTTATTTAATTTAACCCTATTTCCCATTTCAAAGCAAACGCAATGCCAAAGCAGGACAAAGGGTATTCTTTATTATATAATAGTTTAGTTATCAGACATGAACATATATATAAGTAGTAATATTCCACCTGCTTTCCACACTCACATTGTAGAAAATCTCCACAAATGTAGAATTATTCCACGAACTATTTCTCATTAAAAACACATAAATTTTCATTTTTCCACTCAACTCATGAAGAAAAACACTATCTTTACCGAAAATAACACTATTCATTCACATAAAAAGTAAAGATTATGGCAAGTAGAAAAGCATTGAAAAAGAACGTCAATTATATCGCCGGTGAATTATTCGCCGAATGCCTTATGAACAGTCTGTATGTACCCGGAACAGACAAGAAGAAAGCCGATGAACTAATGGGTGAAATTCTGAAAATGCAAGATGAATTCATCAGCCGTATCAGCCATACCGAACCGGGAAATGTAAAAGGTTACTACAAGAAATTCCGTTCTGATTTTAATGCAAAAGTAGACTCAATCATTGAAGCTATCGGCAAACTTAAATAATAAGAATGAAGAAAAGACTATATAGTTTTATCTATTATCGCCTGTTAGGTTGGAAAACAAATGTAACAGTGCCCAACTATGACAAATGTGTCATTTGTGCAGCGCCACATACATCCAACTGGGATTTGTTTATCGGCAAACTGTTTTATGGTGCCATCGGACGAAAAACCAGCTTTATGATGAAGAAAGAGTGGTTTTTTTTTCCTTTGGGATTGATATTCAGAGCTATCGGCGGCATACCGGTAGACCGAAGCCGGAACACATCTTTGGTAGACCAGATGGCAAACAGATTTGCCGGAAGCAAACTCTTTCATTTAGCCATTACTCCGGAAGGTACGCGCAAATCCAACCCTAACTGGAAAAAAGGTTTTTACTTCATTGCGTTGAAAGCACAAGTTCCTATCATGCTTATCGGTATAGATTATCCTACCAAGACTATAACTTCCACCAAGGCAATAATGCCAACAGGAGACTTTGAGAAGGACATGCATGAAATAAAGCTCTATTTTAAAGATTTTCGCGGAAAGATTCCTGAGAATTTCTCCGTTGGAATAAATTAAAAGACAACCGATAGCAACTGTTTACTAAAATGAACCAACTGCGTGTCAGTATCCTACAAATGGATATTGCTTGGGAGAATAAACAAGACAATCTTCGCCGTCTTCGCGAAAAGCTGGAAGCTCTTCGCGGAGCGACGGAGATTATTGTTTTACCGGAAACCTTTTCTACCGGTTTCAGCATGAACACCGACACATTGGCAGAGCCGGTAACAGGTAATACAATTACAACACTACGCCAATGGGCTTCAGAATATCAGATAGCTATTGCCGGAAGCTATATAGCTTGTGAAGAGAATTTTGTTTCATCTGAAAGCAATCCATCATCCTACAAAAACTCTACCTATTACAACCGCGCCTTTTTCCTCACTCCCGAAGGGGAAGCTTATTTTTACGATAAACGACATCTGTTCCGCATGGGCAACGAGACAGATAATTTCACGGCAGGCAGCCGTCGTATCATAATTCCGTATCGAGGTTGGAATATACTGCTACTCGTCTGCTACGACCTGCGCTTTCCGGTATGGAGCCGGAATACAGGCAATGAATACGACCTCCTGATTTACGTTGCCAACTGGCCTGTACCCCGACGTAAAGTCTGGGACATACTTTTACAGGCACGGGCATTGGAAAATATCAGTTACGTTTGCGGTGTAAACCGTATCGGTAAAGACAGTAATAGCTTCTCCTATAACGGCGGCAGCGCAATCTACTCATACAAAGGTGAAATGCAGATTCAAGTGCCCGACCATGAAGAAGGAACAGCTACGGCTACTCTTGAACTTTCCGCACTACAAGAATTCAGAAACAAATTTCCGGCATGGAAAGATGCGGATTCATTCACTATCGTCTCAGATAGTAATTCACGGTAGTCACTACCCGTATACTTTTAATATAAGGCGTATTGGCATCTCTGTCCGATATGGAGAATTGTCCCTGCGAAGCATTCCGTATCTTACCCAGGCTACTGTCTGAGTCTTTTGCAAACTTTTCGGCAGCGGCACGGGCATTTTTCGTAGCTTCTTCTATCATTTGCGGTTTCACATCATTCAAGCCTGTAAATTCATACACCACATTATAGCGATAATCACCTCCACTGATGGCAATACCCTGTTTCAACAGTTCAGCCTGTTCCGACATCAGTTTCCGTACCTTATCTACATTTTTTGAAGTAACCGTAATGACTGATGTAGCATTATACCGATAAGCAATATCACGATTTCCATAGCGTTCGGCCTGCATATCTATCACTTCCGGAGGGGCAATACTGATTTCTTCCTTAGCAATGCCGTTGCTTTCCAAAAATTTCACAATTGCCTTGTTTTTCTGTTCCATATTGGCATAAAGCAGCGACGGATCATTCCCTATATCTTTATACATCAAGGGCCATATCACCTTATCAGCAGGAACTTCCATCTCAGCCAACCCTTTTACACTGACAATACGTTCTTTATCTATAAAATCATTTATACCCCATTTAATTATCACTCCCAGCAGTACCATACCAACGGCAATAATAGCCGCTTCTACTTTCCATGTTTTCATAATCCATCGTTTTATTAAGTTTATCATAAGTAAAACAAAATAACGAAAATAAAGTTCCCGCTTACCATCATCCTGATTAAAAGATATTAAACAGGTATTTCTTTAAACATTACGTATTAAATTTTAGAGTATTTAATAGAAATACCTAAATGTATGGAGTGCATCTTACCTAAAAAGTAGTTATTTTTGTCCTTTGAAATAATGTCTGACGACTGAAACAATTAATTTATTAACACTAACCCCTAAATCCTATGTTGACTCAACTTATCAACGCACGTATTCTGACCCCTCAAGGTTGGCTCAAGGACGGTTCCGTTCTCATCAGAGACGGAAAAATTTTAGAAGTAACCAATTGCGACCTCGCCGTTATCGGTGCACAACTGATTGATGTAAAAGGAATGTATGTACTGCCCGGCGGTGTAGAAATCCATGCACATGGCGGTGGCGGACGCGATTTTATGGAATGTACCGAAGACGCTTTCCGCGGTGCGGTCAAAACCCACATGAAATACGGAACTACCAGCATATTCCCTACTCTGTCCTCTTCTACCGTACCGATGATTGAACAGGCGGCAGAGACTTGTACGAAGATGATGGCGGAAAAAGACAGTCCTATACTGGGTCTGCACCTCGAAGGCCATTATCTGAACATGGCGATGGCAGGCGGACAGATGCCCGAGAATATCAAGAATCCCGACCCTAACGAATACATTCCTATCGTGGAAAACTGGCACTGCATCAAGCGTTGGGATGCTGCTCCCGAATTACCCGGAGCCATGCAGTTCGGAAAATATATCACCGGAAAAGGCATTTTGGCTTCGGTAGCCCATACACAAGCCGAATTTGAGGACATACGTACAGCCTATGAAGCCGGATACACACATGCTACACATTTCTATAATGCAATGCCCGGATTCCACAAACGCCGTGAATACAAATACGAAGGCACTGTGGAGAGCATTTACCTCATGGACGACATGACTGTGGAAGTTGTAGCCGACGGTATCCATGTACCGCCCACAATCCTGCGCCTGGTCTACAAGATAAAAGGTGTGGAACGGATGTGCGCCATCACCGATGCCCTGGCATGTGCGGCCAGCGACAGCAAAGAAGCTTTCGACCCGCGTGTCATCATTGAAGACGGAGTCTGTAAGCTTGCGGACCACTCCGCCCTTGCCGGCAGTGTGGCTACTATGGACCGGCTGATACGTACAATGGTGCAGAAAGCCGATATACCTCTGGCAGACGCCGCACGAATGGTATCCGAAACACCGGCACGCATCATGGGTGTATACGACCGTAAAGGCTCGCTCCAAAAAGGGAAAGATGCCGATATTATCGTAATGGACGAAGATTTGAAGATTAGAGCAGTATGGGCAATGGGGAAATTAGTGCCTGAAACCGATACTTTATCATAAAATTTATCCCAACATCATGCGGATGAACTTTGTTTTTCGTATTTTTGTTAAGTTTTGAACAAGCGAACAGCTTTAATCATTTATTAATAACCAAATATTGTATGAAAACCAATCTTAGTTCTCAAATTACTCTGAATAGAGTATCCCCCAGGTACTACAGACCGGAGAACGCTTTCGAGCGATCGGTACTGACACGTCTCGAGAAAATTCCGACAGACATTTACGAGTCTCCCGAAGAAGGAGCCAACCAAATTGCATTGGACATCGCACAGATGATTCGTGACAAGCAAAAGGCCGGACGCTTCTGTGTATTGGCACTGGCTGGCGGCAACTCACCGCGCAATGTCTATTCGGCCCTTGTGCGCATGCATAAAGAAGAAGGACTGAGTTTCCGCAATGTAGTGGTATTCAACCTTTACGAATATTATCCGTTGGCTTCAGACGCTGTGAACAGCAACCTCAATTCTTTAAAGGAAATGCTGCTCGACCACGTAGACATTGACATGCAGAACGTATTCAGCCCCAGCGGTACTATCGCCAAAGATACTATTTTCGAATATTGCCGTTTGTACGAGCAACGTATCGAAAGTTTCGGCGGCATTGATATAGCTGTATTAGGTATCGGACGTGTCGGTAATATCGGTTTCAACGAACCGGGTTCACGCCTGAACTCCACCACCCGATTGATTTTGCTGGACAGTGACTCACGCAACGAAGCATCCAAAATGTTCGGAAGCATTGAAAGCACACCGGTAAGTTCTATAACAATGGGTGTAGCCACGATTCTCTCCGCCAAGAAAGTATATCTGCTGGCATGGGGTGAGGAAAAAGCCAAAATGGTAAAAGAATGTGTGGAAGGTAACGTAACGGATACAATTCCTGCCTCTTATCTTCAAACCCATAACAATGCCCATATCGCCATCGACCTTTCGGCAGCCGCCAATCTGACACGTATCCAACGTCCCTGGCTGGTGACTTCCTGCGAATGGAACGACAAACTGATTCGCAGCGCCATCGTCTGGCTGTGCCAACTGACCGGAAAGCCGATTCTGAAACTGACTAACAAAGATTATAACGAAAACGGTCTGAGTGAGTTGCTTGCCCTCTACGGTTCTGCCTATAATGTAAACATCAAGATTTTCAACGATCTGCAACACACCATCACCGGTTGGCCGGGCGGCAAGCCGAATGCAGACGACACTTATCGCCCCGAACGTGCGAAACCGTATCCAAAACGTGTCATTGTATTCTCTCCACATCCGGACGATGATGTCATATCCATGGGAGGTACTATCCGCCGACTGGTAGAACAGAAACATGACGTACATGTGGCCTATGAGACTTCCGGCAACATTGCCGTAGGCGATGAAGAGGTAATCCGTTTCCTGCATTTCATCAACGGTTTCAACCAACTCTTTAACAACAGTGAGGACCAAGTTATCAACGAAAAGTACACCGAAATCCGCAACTATCTGAAAGATAAGAAAGACGGTGATATGGATACCCGCGACATCCTGACTATCAAAGGACTGATTCGCCGCGGTGAAGCGCGTACGGCATGTACCTATAATAATATCCCGTTGGATCACTGCCATTTCCTCGACCTGCCGTTCTATGAAACTGGTAAGATTCAGAAGAACCCCATCAGCGAAGCCGATGTGGAAATCGTACGTAACCTGTTGCGTGAAGTGAAACCCCACCAAATCTTCGTTGCCGGCGACCTTGCCGACCCACACGGCACACACCGTGTTTGTACGGATGCCGTATTCGCAGCTATCGACCTTGAAAAGGAAGAAGGAGCCAAATGGCTGAAAGATTGCCGCATCTGGATGTATCGCGGTGCATGGGCAGAATGGGAAATCGAGAACATTGAAATGGCAGTGCCCATCAGTCCCGAAGAATTACGTGCGAAACGTAACTCTATCCTGAAGCACCAAAGCCAGATGGAGAGCGCACCATTCCTGGGCAACGACGAACGTCTGTTCTGGCAACGAAGCGAAGACCGCAACCGCGGTACAGCTGCATTGTACGACAGCCTGGGTCTGGCATCCTACGAAGCTATGGAAGCATTCGTAGAATACATTCCGCTGTAAATGTTTGCTAAATAGAAACAAGAGAGTGGGAAGTGATGAACTTCTCACTCTTTTTTATGTATTTTTGTACGGTACTTAACCATCGGACATGAAAAAACTATATTTATCCATATTGTTCCTGCTCGCAGGAGTTGGTTCTGTCTTTTCACAAGACGTAGAACAGGCCGTTCGGGAACGGCTACAGGCCTTTTTCCAAACGTATATCCCTGTCAATGTCAATATCGGTACATGCCGACTCGACAGTGTACTTATCGATTTCCACCGAAAAACAATCCGCATCTATGCCGATAATACATTCTCCTACCAGCCCTTCCGGCCGGAAACGGTGAACAGAATTTACCGGAACATCAAAGAAATTCTTCCGGGTCCCGTAACTTACTTCGACATTACTGTCTTTACAGACGGACATTCCATCAACGAACTTATTCCCAACACATACAGAAACGGAAAAAAAGACAAGAGCCGCCTGTTTACCGATATACACTATAAAGATGCTCCCTGGGTGACCCGTACATCCCGTCCTTTTGAAATAACCCGCGGACTGGAGGGACGCCATATCGCTCTGTGGCAAAGTCACGGAAAATACTACATCAATAACAAAGACAAATGGGGTTGGCAGCGTCCACGCTTGTTCTGTACCTCCGAAGACCAATTCACACAATCGTTCATCCTGCCTTACCTCATCCCGATGCTGGAAAATGCGGGAGCCAACGTATTCACCCCTCGCGAACGGGACACGCAAAAACAGGAAATCATTGTAGACAACGATGACAACCGGAACACCACAAACTCCCTCTATCTTGAGGTAAAGAGCAGAAAAGCACAGTGGGAAAAAACCGCTCTGCCTGGATTTGCACAACAGAAGCGTATCTACACGGAAGGAGAAAATCCTTTTCATGACGGTACAGCCCGCTTTGCACAAACTGAAAAGAAGAAAAACAAAGCCTTTGCCGAGTGGGTTCCCAACATCCCGGAAACCGGAGAATATGCTGTATACGTTTCCTATCAAAGCCTGCCCAACAGCGTGAGCGATGCCAAATACCTTGTATTCCATAACGGCGGTGTCGCTGAGTTTAAAGTAAACCAACGTATAGGCGGCGGCACATGGGTATATCTCGGCACTTTTACTTTCGACAAAGGAAGCAACGACTACGGCATGGTAGTATTGAGCAATGAAAGCCGGGAAAAAGGAGTGGTATGCGCCGATGCCGTGCGCTTCGGCGGTGGTATGGGCAACATTGCGCGCGGCGGCCAAGTCAGCGGTCTGCCCCGTTATCTGGAAGGCGCGCGTTATTCCGCCCAATGGGCTGGTATGCCCTACCCCGTATATGCCGGATACAAAGGACAGAACGACCTTTCGGATGATATCAATGTACGTTCGCGTACAATCAACTACCTGTCGGGCGGTTCCGTATTCAACCCCAAAGAACCGGGATTGGGAGTTCCTCTTGAGATGAGTATGGCACTGCACAGTGATGCGGGTTTCAGGACAGACGACCGGATTGTAGGTACACTCGGCATCTACACTACCCATTTCAACGATGGCAAGTTAGCGGCAGGAACAAACCGCTACGCTTCGCGCGACCTTGCCGACCTGTTCCTCACCCGTCTGCAACAGGACATCCGTTCCACTTTTAATGCAGACTGGACGCGCCGCAGCATGTGGAACCGTAACTACAGCGAGACCCGCCTGCCTGCTGTTCCTTCCACAATCGTAGAACTTCTGTCGCACCAGAATTTTGCCGACATGCGCTTGGGACACGACCCCAAATTCAAGTTCACGACAAGTCGTGCCCTATACAAATCCATCCTGCAATATATCTGTACCCAGCATAATAAAGAATACGTCGTACAGCCCTTACCTGTCCACAATTTCTCCGTCCGCTTCGGTAAGAAGAAAAATACCCTGGAACTTTCCTGGCAAGGAGTGGATGACCCGTTGGAACCGACTGCCACACCCCGCGAATACATTGTCTATACACGCATCGGGCGAGGCGGATTTGACAATGGTGTACGCGTAAGCAATCCTTTCCACACTCTGAAGATAGAACCGGGCATCGTCTATTCCTTCAAAGTAACGGCAGTGAACCGGGGTGGTGAAAGCTTCCCGTCCGAAATCCTTGCCGCATACAAGTCCAAACACGAAAAAGCACGCGTTCTCATCATCAACGGTTTCGACCGTATCAGTAGCCCTGCTGTGATAAACACACCCGACGAAGCCGGCTTTGACTTGACGAAAGACCCCGGAGTACCTTATCTATATGATATATCACTCTGCGGCAGCCAGCTGAATTTCGACCGCAAAGAAGCCGGAAAACGTTTGGGAGAAAGCGGCAATGAATACGAAGGGATAAAAATAGCCGGAAACACATTCGACTATCCCTTTATACACGGTAAAGCCATACAGACCGTCGGCGGCTACAGCTTTACTTCATGCAGCGATGAAGCCGTAGAAAACGGTAGTGTAGCATTGGAAGAATATCCAATAGCAGACTATATTCTGGGACTGGAAAAGACGGACGGCAATCTGTCACGGGCAACCTATTACAAAACTTTCTCTTCGTCCATGCAGCGTGCCTTGATAGCTTACTGCAGGTCGGGCGGCAACCTACTGGTCAGCGGTGCATACATAGGCAGCGACATGAACGACTCGCAAGGCAATCGGGAATTCACCCAAAACATCCTGAAATACCGTTTCGACAGCAGCTTACAGGTATCCGGCGAACATATCGGCATACAAGGTTTGGGGCGCATCCTCAGCATTCCCCGCCTGCCCAATGAACGGGCTTATCCCGTGACGACCCCCGATTGTATCCGCCCTATGGCAACCGCCTTTCCCGTAATGACCTATACCGGGGGAAATCTTCCTGCTGCCGTAGCTTATAAAGGTAACGACTACCGCACATTCATCATGTCATTTCCCTTTGAAAGTATCCGGGAAGAAGCCGGCAGAACAGCGGTTATGGCATCCATTCTGCATTTCTTTTCCGCCGATAATGCAGGTGTGCACAGAGAATAACGACAATCTTGATAAATAATCCGGTGAAATAGGTATAATCTGTGGTGAAAAACTTATCTTTGCTTTTACAGAAAATATGAATCACTGAATATTAACCATTAAAACATTAACGCCATGTACACTATACAAGCCAATCCCAGCGGAACCCGCAACTTGGAAATATCGGAAGAAAACCTTGCCACTATCGAAAAATACGGTCTCTTCCGTCATCTCATCGACAGTAACGGCATCGTGGACGAAACCGTGCTCGACAAACTCAAACTGAATATCCGTTCCCTCATCGCCGCCCAGGAAGAGGACAGCAAAGACCTGCTCGACCTCTGCATCGATGTTATCTACCACAACAATATGAAAGCCTTCGGATTACAGCAGCTTATCAAGCTCTACCTGCAATGGCTTTCCCAACAAACAACCATAGAAGAGGAAGAAAATAAATGAGAACCATCGACACACGCGGACAGAACCTGTACAGTCCTCTTATTCCGGCCATAAAGGCCATGTGCGAAGCCGGAAAAGGCGAGAAACTGGAAATCATTATGGACGATGCAACCGCCTTTAATGACCTCAAAGAGTATCTTGCCGAACAGGGAATCGGCTTCCGGGAGATTTATGACGGAGAGGAAATGCTGGTACAATTCTGTAAATAATTAAAACTTTCCGTATCTTTGCACCCATGAAAGAGTACAGACTGACTGATTGGTTGCCTACAACCAGGAAAGAAGTGGAACTTCGCGGGTGGGATGAGCTGGACGTTATTTTGTTCAGCGGTGATGCGTATGTGGATCATCCGTCATTCGGGGCAGCCGTCATCGGGCGCATCCTCGAAGCGGAAGGTTTGCGTGTGGCGATTATACCCCAACCCAACTGGCGAGATGACTTACGGGATTTCAAGAAACTGGGACGTCCCCGTCTCTTCTTCGGTGTCAGTGCAGGCTGTATGGACAGCATGGTCAACAAATACACTGCCAATAAACGTCTGCGCAGCGATGATGCCTATACTCCCGACGCACGTCCGGACATGCGTCCCGAATATCCTTCGATTGTCTATACCCAAATACTGAAAAAGCTATACCCCGATGTACCTGTCATACTGGGCGGCATCGAAGCAAGCATGCGCCGGTTGACACATTACGACTACTGGCAAGACCGTGTGCGCCCAAGCATCCTCGTGGACAGCGGTGCCGATGCACTGATATACGGCATGGGTGAAAAACCCATTATGGAACTTGTACGAAAACTGAAACAGCAACAACCGATTCTTGACATCCCCCAATTGGCTTATCTTACGAAAGAAGTGCTGCCGCAAGAAGGAGATATCACCCTATTCACACATGAAGAATGTCTGAAAGACAAGAAGAAACAGGCTTCCAACTTCCGCCATATCGAAGAAGAGAGTAATAAATATGCTGCTTCGCGTATCTTGCAGGCCGTAGGCAGGCAAACTGTCGTTGTCAACCCGCCTTATGCACCCTTGACGGAAGCGGAACTCGACCGTTCTTTCGACCTGCCTTACACGCGTCTCCCGCATCCCAAATATAAGGGCAAACGCATACCCGCATACGATATGATTAAGTTCTCTGTCAACATTCATCGCGGATGTTTCGGCGGTTGTGCTTTCTGTACCATTTCGGCACATCAGGGCAAGTTTATCGTCAGCCGCAGCAAGGAAAGCATATTGAAAGAAGTAAAGGCAGTAATGGAATTGCCGGATTTCAAAGGGTATCTTAGCGACTTGGGCGGTCCTTCTGCCAATATGTACAAGATGCGGGGACGTGATGAAGCCATGTGTAAGAAGTGCAAACGCCCGTCGTGCATCCACCCCAAAGTATGTCCTAACCTAAATACAGACCATAGTCCGCTACTCGATATTTATCATGCGGTAGACAGTCTGCCCGGCATCAAAAAATCATTTATCGGCAGCGGTGTACGCTATGACCTGCTGCTGCACCAAAGCAAAGACCCCAAAACCAACAAAAGCACGCAGGAATACACCCGCGAACTCATAGTCCGCCATGTCAGCGGCCGCCTTAAAGTTGCGCCGGAGCATACCTCGGAACGGGTGCTCAGCATCATGCGCAAACCACCATTCAGCCAGTTCGGAGAATTCAAAAAGATATTCGACCGTATCAACCGCGAAGAAGGTCTGCGACAACAGCTCATCCCCTACTTTATCTCCAGCCACCCCGGCTGCAAGGAAGAAGATATGGCGGAACTTGCCGTCATCACCAAGCGTCTGGACTTTCATCTGGAACAGGTACAGGACTTTACTCCTACCCCCATGACCGTTGCTACTGAAGCATGGTACACTGGTTTCCACCCCTATACACTGGAACCCGTATTCAGTGCCAAGACCCAGCGCGAGAAATTGGCACAACGTCAGTTCTTCTTTTGGTACAAACCCGAAGAACGGAGAAATATCATCAATGAACTGCGACGGATAGGACGAAAAGATTTGATTGACAAGCTGTACGGGAAATAACAGTACCGACAACCGGACCATCCATATCCTGTGACAGGCAACTTTCAATAAGTTAAAACATTCTTTTCTATTAAAATAAACTTACTTTCATAAAACAAATGAATAGTTATCGATGTTGATAGATGACATAGCCTGATAGCTATTTGTAAAAATTAGTATACAGGCATATCATTAGAAGCTAATTGTTCCGTTTGCAATAATACCATCCGACCAATTAAATTTCTCTTGAACTTAGTAATAATAACAGTACGAAAACCAGACATCACATCCGGCTTTCCGGACTCCAACACTCTCTTAAAAGCAATCGGTTGGTAACAAAAAGTCAGTAGCAATGATACAGCGTACAATTAAAAACAGAATCCGATACTCTAAATATAAACTTCTGCTTATGCTCATAGGGGTATTATCGGCACACTCTTGGACACAAGCGCAAAACAGTCCGCCGACCAATGAAGTGATGATCAACATCGACACAACCGCCTCATGGGAAAAAATAAAAAAGAAAAAGACACATCTGGCTCTCAAAACAAATCTCCTGTACGCTGCTACCTTAACTCCCAATCTGGGTTTGGAAATAGGAATAACCCCGCAGATAAGCCTCAACATAGTCGGCAGCTATAATCCATGGAACCGTGAAGGGAAAAAAGGCGATAATGACAAGCTGGTACATTGGTTAGTGCAACCCGAAGTGAGATACTGGCTTTGTGAAGCATCAAACGGACATTTTATCGGCATTCATGGCATTGTCACAAAATACAATATCGCCGGGTATAGCCTATTCAGCATGCTCGATAAGAACTATCGCTACGAAGGTTGGGGAGCAGGAGTCGGAATCAATTACGGATACAGTTGGGCATTCTCCAAAAGATGGGGCATAGAGGCTTACCTTGGAATAGGAGTCGTGCAATTCACATTCGACAAGACAGATAACAGGGACTGGTGCTGTAACAAGTCCGAACATGCTGAAAAGACCTATTTCGGGCCCACCCAAATAGGCATTTCATTAATCTACAACATTAAATAATCCGGAGAAATATAAACCTAATGAATCCTATTATTATCATCATTTCATTCATTTCACTACTGATACCTGCCTATGCCCGGGCATCAACAGAAAGCGGGTCTCAGGGAAGACACCTGTCCATCACTCAAATTCAAGTGCGGAATACAGGTGACAGTATAGAGCTCAGCTTCAGTTGTGCTCCCGCCCGGTTCAATACCCGAAAGCCGGAACGCATTACAGTTACTCCAGTAATTTCCGATGGCGATCATCAAGCACGGTTCCCCTCTTTTGCAATAATCGGCAAAAGGAAGAGGATGTCCCCTGCATTACAGTACAATGCAACCATGAAATACGAAGACTGGATGCGAGGAAGCATACTTGCCTTTGAAAGCAACATTAAATTATGCGCCAAACAAGCCATACTGACAACAGCCGTTGTCAACAACAGAATACTTCAGGACCCGGATGTGGAAATCGTACAATTTACCGATACCGCCGAAACTGTCATACCTGTTCTTACTACTGCCGAAAAGCTGGCTCAAGACTACGATTTTCTGGCTGACGAGTCCACGAGAAGCGAATTTGATGAAGAAAACCGGAGCAATGCTGTTTCCATTTTATTTAAAACTGGTTCAGCAACCCTGCTTCCCGAATACCGGAACAACAGTCGGAATCTGGATTTACTGGTCGATATTATCCTGAAGATTAACCAGTCTCCCGACAGTCGCATCAGTCATATCCTGATTGCAGGTTATGCGTCTCCCGATGGCGATATCCGCATAAACTCCGACTTTGCAACGCTTCGCGCCGCTGCATTGAAAAAGTATCTGATGCGGCACACCCGGCTCGACTCCGGTACATTCGAGGTAATTAACGGCAAGATAGACTGGTACGGTTTGTCCCAGATGGTCGGTAAATCCGATATGCCGGATAAGGAAACGGTACTCAATATTCTCAGTGTCACTCCCGTCGAGGGAAGCTCGGGCAAACGTGGCAGAAAGAACGAACTTATGTACCTGAAAGCCGGAGTCCCTTACCGTTATATGCTGAAGAACTTCTTTCCGGCACTCCGTTCAAGCACCTGTATCAAGGTATTTTACGAAAAAAATAAGAATATAAAATAAAAAGACTCCCGACAGGGAGTATACAATTCACTTTTCTAATAACTTAACAAAACTTTAATTATGAAATTAAGAAATCTTTTGGCAGTTTCCGCAACTGCATTCACATTGCTGTCATGCAATGATTCAGACAATCATCCGACTCCCGGCAAAGGTGAGTTAACCCCCATTACCGTCAATATAAAAGGAAATGCCGACACCCGTGCACTGACAGGAGAAGAAACGGGCGCAACCAACGAAAACGACATCAACTCATTGGAGTTCTTTGTTTTCAACAGCGACGGTTCTTTCCAGAAGTATTATAAACCGGCAAGCGTGGCATCCGACAATCAATACACATTCCTTGTCAACGCCGGCAGTCTGACCATCCTTACTGCCGCCAACCAAAACTTAGGTGAACCCTCACCCGCCCCTGCCTCTCTGGCAGATTTCAAAAAGAGCAGCTCATACAAAGAGCTTTCTTTGGATGGCACAAACTCCCGTTCGGACATCAGTACTTCCCTCGGGTTTGCCATGGCGGCAGAAGGGACGGCCAATGTAGTGGAAGGCGAGACAAACAAATTAAGCCTTTCCATACGCCGTTTGCTGAGTAAGGTTGAAAGCCCCAAGGTAGCCCCTACCAACGAAATAAAAATACCCGATGCCGAGTTGCTTAAAATATTGGGACTCGGCACTTCCGAAGCCGTTCCAAACGATTTGAAATGGACATTCAAGGGTTACATGGTAATCAACGGCATCAACCAATCACTGGCTTTTGAATACGAGAACCTGACAAACTGGGAACGTTTTGCCACTGCATCCAACTTCAAAACTACATTCAGCCCCGACGGTGCAACTGTAGAGACCGTATATTCCGTAAAAAGCGATGATAACAGCGAAACATCAAACGGCTTCCTGCCGGCTGGCTACGACAAACCGGTCTATGTATACGAAAACATTCCTACCATGCTGCAAGGCGGCAACGGACAGGCGGCAACGGTATTCGACAAAGATGAAGTTGTGGCTTTCATCATCAAGGGAACCTTCTCTGGCACAGGAGTTTCAGATGCGACCCGCTACTGGAGAGTCAATCTTCTGAAAGACGACGCTTGGAAAATATTCCGTAACAGCATTTACCGCATCACGATGCAGGACATCACTACCGTAGGATGGGGTACTCCGAAAGAAGCCGAAGAAGAAGGACCTGTTATCGACCCTTCCGAAAGCAGCATTACAATAGACATTGAAGTAGCCAAGTGGGATGTAAGAACCCAAGATGTAGACCTATAAACGTACAAATATCGTGAAGAAAGTAATTCTAATAATATCAATGGCATTATCCCTCATCGGATGTACCCATGAAGGTCCTCACACAGGTTGTGACGAGGGCTCATTGAATCTGCTCTTCACGTATGACGGCAACACGGCCGGCTTTGACCAAACCATAGCCGAAGACATAGAATTATATCTGTATGACGGCCAGGGAAAAAAGATGGATGAAAGGCATATCCCCTATGAAAACATCAAAGGGGGTAAGCCTTACCCTCTTGAGTTGTCCTATTCGGGAAATGCCTATCTTGTGGCATGGACATTGACAGGCAACGAGGATATCAAAAAGACTTCCCCTGCATTGCATGACGATGAAAGCTATTCCACCGCCAGGTTCAGTATGGGCGAACATGCCACGAGGCTGTCATCTACCTATAACGGTTCCATGCAGGAACTCTTCCTGAGAAGTATGGCGTTTACCCACAACCGACAGGAAAACCGTATTCTCAGTGTCGATGTCCAAAAACAGTTATGCAGCATTTCCGTCACCATAGAAGAAGGAAGCAACTTCGCAACCCGATACTCCGGAACACTCAGCATGGCCATTTACGGTTCATCCCATTCATACAATATTGCTGAAGACAAACAAAACGGCAGCAGGATTGTGATAGAAGACAGCTTCGCCTATATAGAAAGCAGCAATGAATACGTTGCGGAGAACAAGGTCATGCCTGCTTCCGTCGATTCAGCAACCGGGCAGAGAGACAACATTGTTGTCACGATTCTTGAAGACGGAGCAGCCTGCCTGAGCGTAGATACGGAGACTCAAGCGCTACGAGGCGCACAAATCAATGTTGTAATCAGACCGACGAAAATGGAAGCGATTATTACAGTCGGCTCATGGCAGATTCGTAAGGCAGTGACTGTACTTTAATAAAAAAACGGTAAAAATATGAGAAAATCATTTATACTATTAACAATATGCGCATTGGCGGGACTTTGGTCGTGTCAGTCAAGGATTGAAGACGAAACTCCCATTACGTACGCTTCGGACGAATCCGAAGTGGAAATTACTGTTGCAGCGGACAGAACACCCCGCAATGTCCCGTCAGCCACTCCGGACGAAAACATCATCGATAATCTGGATATATTGCTTTTCGATTCCAACGGAAAGTTTATATGTTGGCGGGCGACTTTCAAGATAAACGGAAAGTTGCGGACGACTCTTCCCGTAGGCAAAGACTACGATGCCTATTTCTTGGCCAATTGCCGTAGCTTCATCGGGGAAATGCTTCCCGATAAAGCCACGGAAGAACAATACAGGCAGCAGGCGGATTGGGAAGTCTTTCGAAAAACCTTGGTTGATGCAAACCCTCAAAGGCTGCTCCAGGAAAATACAGCTTTTACCAGCCTGCCCATGTGGGGAATGCTGAAGAAGCAGGATGTAAACGACCGTGTAATCAATTATTGGCCGCTACTGAGCCTGACCCGTTCGGTCGCATCAGTAGATGTGTATGTAGCCAATGGCATCGACTATTTTATATTAAAAGACATCACCCTGTTTCATGTGCCCGACAAGGGCTTCTTAGGCAATGTCCCTGCTAATGTTACAGATGGGCAGGCTCTGGAAGCCTCTTCACCCGCAGATATGCAGACCGGCCTGACTTTGGAATCGGACAGCTACAACAGCACCGACCGTTCCATTGCCAACAAGCTTTATCTGTACGACAACGATACGGAGAACGAAACTGCAGACAAGAAGCATACCCGCCTCGTCATCGGAGCCGAATACAAAGGAACGAAAGGCTATTACCCCGTTGATTTTGAAGATACCGATGCAGACAAGCTCATCAAAATCATACGGAACAAGAAGTACGTATTCAATATCAATTCTGCCGACGGTCCGGGATATGCGGATAAGGAAACAGCCGCCAGCCAGCCTTCCGTCCATATCAATGTCAACATCATAGAATGGGACATGACGGAAGGACAGATGGGAGCAAGCGGCAATTACTACTTGTGGACAGAAAAGCGTGAAGCGGTATTATACCGCAAGGCAAACTCTGCTGTTACTATCGGCATGAAAAGCAACATCCTGTCAGAAGCTATTACCATGGCTTTTAAAACGGACCTAAACGGGCCTGCCACAAACATCGCAAACGGCATCCGCAACAACCGCTTCGAAGCCCTGTTTGTGAACGATGCCGACAGCTATCCTGCCGGACTGAAAATAACGGCTTTGGGAGACTACGATAAAAACTCCGCCGGTACCAACTCCGATACAATCGTGCTGCTTTCCGGACGAATCAGACTGGAAATACAAATACACCTGTATAATCAAGGGCAGAACGACTGGGAACTGGATGGCGACATCAGCACCGATTTAGGAGAATAATTATATAACATCATTACAATAAAAACAATCAACATAATGAGAAAAATATTATGGTATGCTTTTCTTCTGATACCGGCCGTTTTCACGTCTTGCAATTTGGAAGACGATAGCGGGCTCATTCCACAAGAAAACAGAAAACTGACTATCAGCTTCAGTGTACAAGACCCCGCCAGCGGATTGGCTACACGTGCGGCCATCGCACCGGAAGCCGGGGAAGAGAATATAAAAACGCTCGATTTGATTTTCTTCGAATCAAACGGTAACGGTACCGGCACATTCAAAGGCTGGAAAGAACTGACCTCTGCATCCGGCTCTCCCTTGGAGATGAATACCGACATTGTGTTCGACTTTTCGGATATAGGACTAAAAACGACAGATGCTTATGATATTTTAGCTGTAGCCAATATGGGAAGCAACTATCTGCCCACAGACGGTTCGCAAAGTATGGACGACTGGAAAAACGCCATTAAGAACAGCAACTTCAAAACAGCCCGGGCGGAAGTACAGGCTTTTATGGCAGGTACATCCGCAGATATCCCCGAATATATTACAAAACCGATAGTGAGCGAAACATTGCTTATGAGCGCTTCGCTTAGAAAAGAATCGGAAGATACTAAAATCAGCATAGTATTGCAACGTTCCGTTGCCCGTTTCGACGTGTATAACTCGGCGGCAGGATATACGCTTGAATCCGTTTCCGTATGGAACGGATACCCTTCCCTCTTTGTGTGGAACGGAGAGCCTACTGCTTTCGACAAAGCGGCGAAACGAATTGCAAGACTCTACGGAGTGGAGAGCGAAGCCGGTGCCGACATTGTAGGAAAACTATACGCATACGAAAACTATGTACCCGCCCCCAAACAGAACGACCAGGTGACTACCTGCCTCATCATCAAAGTAAGAAACAAGCAGAGCGGTACGGCATCGTATCACCGCGTCAATGTACACCCGCTGGAATCGGGACAGTCACTCAAACGCAATAATGTGTACAAACTTACCATCAATTCCGTAAAGAAAGAAGGATATGCCACCGAACTGGAAGCCTATAAAGGCGCACTGACTTCTTTAAGTTACTCCATCAACTACTGGGATATGGACAGCCACGGCACGGTGCAATTCGATGGTGACAACATTCTGGCCATACCTTCCAAAAAAGTTCTGTTCACCCCCAATGGCGGCAGTTATGATTTGGGCATATTCACTTTCGGCGAAGGGACGTTATCCGTCAGCAAAAAGGTGCTGGACAACGGTCTGTCCGCCACTCTGAACGGCAAAACACTGACCGTATCGGCCACTGCACTGGACAATGTAAAAGACCGGCGCAGCGGAATCGTCGAACTCTCTTTCGGCAATCTGAAAGCGACCATAGACGTGGTACAGTTGGAAGGCGGAGACCTCTATCTGGAACTGAACCCGAAAACCATTTCCCATTTTGGCAATACCGCCGGTGTGGCTGTATCTCCCATTGCAGTAAAGAGTTCGGGAGAGTGGAGCGCAAGCATCTATCCCCCGGGAGCCGGTGCATTCTTCTCTTTTGCCCAAACGGGTTCCGCCGCCGTAACCGATTACGACAGTAGTAAAGCTGTAAACAACATTATTCCCATCTATACCCATACCGGCAACACAGGTATCAGTCCGCGTTATGGTTTTATGGTGGTCAGCTTGAAAGAAGACCCTTCGGTACAAGGCACCATGTTACTGATTCAGGACGGTGTGCCCGGATTTACGCTGACACCGGATATTGCTTCCATCGACTTTGAATACGACGGTGAACTGACAATCACCGGCAACAATACCAATTCGTTCCTTGTCAACCCCGGATTGACGGCAGACGGCTCAACCGTCAACGAATGGGAATACGTGCTTGAAGGCAACGATGCGGCAGCCTTTGAAGTAAAGGACACGCACGATGCGTCCGATCCCAAGCTCAACCGTATCACCGTAAAGGCCAAAAGTCATAATGAAGGCAACAGTATCCTGAAAGCCCGGCTCTATCTGGCTTTGAAAGCCTCTCCCGGAGTGAAGTCTCATGTAATCGACATCAGCCAGCAACCAATGTCATTCGGTACAGGAGTTCCGGGCAACACGCTTTACATATCCGAAAATGCGGACGAGACCCAACTTATAACTCTGCAAGGCGGTAGCGGGATGCGATGGATTGCCGAACTGGAACAACCCGAACCGGCAACGGCTCATGCGTACAATATAAAAATGACCGGCGAAAACGGTACGGAGATGTCTTGGGGAAGCGAATACACCATGAGTACCAAATTCAAGGTCAATTTTCCCAAAACACTGTACAAGGACGCCAACCGGAACATCACCTATAATGTAAAACTCACTTTGGCCGGAACGGCAGTAACAATCCGTCTGGCTATCGTAAGAACGGTGCTTCAGCCCATAGCAATTAACACCGCCAATCTTTCCGGTGGCTACGGTTCACTCGGCAACGGCATTTTCAGCACATTCCGCGAATACGGCAATTACGGCACATTCTTCGGTCCTCAAGGAATAGTCTATACTCCGGCAGTACCGACTTTGCCGAACAGCGACAATAACAATGCGGGAGTAGGCGCAGACATTCCGGACAATGTGAACATTCTCTTCTCGGGAACATACACAAGCAGAATTGCAAATTATTATGACAACCTGCTTACTTGGCTCAAGAGCAGTCCCGGCAAGAACAGAATTGCCGTAATCACTCTTGACAACAGTGTCGCGGATAATCAGGCCTTGTTCACCAAGATCGCCTCATTGGGATATACCTACAAGAGCAACAGTAGCGTATCTGCAATTTGGGTCGGAACTCATTCCAACGATCCTGTATGGGATTATATTGTCAAAAACGGACCGTTCAGCAATTACAATCCGTCGCAATCCATTGACTTCACCGCCTTGTTTTATAGAGACGGGATAAGCGGAAGCTTTGACACGCCTACCGGAGTAACCCATGTACTGGAAGTGCCCGGTTACGGATGTTCCTTGTCTGTCGACCTGCAAAGGCGAATTATAGTTATCGGCGACAGCCAGCATACCAATACCTGGACACCGACTTATAGTGCGCTGGCAAGTACCACCGACAACAAATACTACGGCCGCGGAATACTATGGGCTTCATTGTGGGCAATCATTTACAATACCGCTCAGTACGGAGACCATTTTACGGATGCACTCAAATAGTTGAGGATATCCGGTTACCGCTTATATACAGAGAAGTCCTCAAGAACGGAGCATATCGAATCCGTTTTTGAAGACTTCTCTCATTATATCAATAATAAACAAAGATATATTCTCCACGAGCATATTGCTCCTTTGCCCGCATGGCCGATGTCAACTCATGTTCCGGAATTTAGAATAAAGTCGTAAGCCAATAGAATCATTCTTCCACCTGCATCGCCACAATCTCCTGTAACACCGACACAGCCTCTTCCACGGTAGTGACGTCCTTCACCACCATGCTCCGCTTGCCGTTCTGCTCACGCAGGTCGCAACGGCGGGTATATTTCATCATGTAGGCGATAACTTTGCCGAAAGCCAGGCTCTGATAGTAAGGGCTGTCCGGATTGGAAACAAAGAACAGCGTCATGCGACCGCCTTTAAGGAACACCTTTTCCGTTCCCAGACGCGCTGCAAGACGGCGTAGGGGAACGATACGGAGCAGTTCCTCCGTTTCGGGCGGAACAGGTCCGAAACGGTCTTCGAGACGGGCACGGAAAGCATCTACGTCTCTGTCCAGCGTCAATCCGTCCAATTCGCGATAGAGCAGCATACGTTCGCTGCTACCGGTGACGTAGGCGGCGGGCAGCAACAGTTCGAGATCGCTTTCCACCTGGCATTCGTCAACAAACTGCTCGCCGCTGATAGTACCGTCGCCTTTCAATTCATCAGCATAGAGGTCGGCAAATTCGTCGGTCTTAAGCTCACGTACGGCTTCGGACAATATCTTCTGATAAGTTTCGTAGCCCAGATCGGCAATAAAACCGCTTTGCTCCGCGCCGAGCATATTACCCGCACCGCGGATGTCGAGGTCCTGCATGGCAATGTGGATACCGCTACCTAAATCGGAGAAGTTCTCGATGGCCTGCAGGCGGCGTTTGGCTTCTGGAGTAAGCGAGGACAAGGGGGGAGCAAGCAAATAGCAGAAAGCCTTTTTGTTGCTGCGCCCCACACGGCCGCGCATCTGGTGCAGGTCGCTCAAACCGAAATTCTGTGCCTGGTTGATGATGATGGTATTGGCGTTCGGTATGTCGATACCGCTCTCGATAATGGTGGTGGCGAGCAAGACGTCATAATCATAGTTGACAAAATCGAGAATAATCTTCTCCAGTTCGGCAGGTTCCATCTGTCCGTGACCGATACAGACACGGCAATCGGGAATGTTGCGCTCTATCATCGCTTTCAGTTCCGAAAGATTGGAGATACGGTTGTTTACAAAGAACACCTGTCCGTTGCGGCTCATTTCGAAGTTAATGGCATCAGTGATAATCTCATCACTGAAAGTATGCACCTCCGTCTGAATGGGGTAACGGTTGGGAGGCGGCGTCTGAATAACGCTTAAATCGCGCGCACCCATCAGGGAGAACTGCAAAGTGCGGGGAATGGGAGTGGCGGTCAGGGTCAGGGTATCCACGTTTACTTTCAACTGGCGGAGTTTCTCCTTGACGGAAACACCGAACTTCTGTTCCTCATCGATAATCAGCAGGCCGAGGTCTTTAAACTTAACATCCTTGCCCAAGATGCGGTGCGTACCGATAAGGATATTCACCTCCCCCCCCGCAAGACCTTTGACAACGGATTTAGTCTGTGCCGCCGTCCGGGCACGACTCAAATATTCCACACAGCAAGGCAAACCTTTCAGACGCTCCTTGAAAGTCTGGAAATGCTGGTAGGCAAGGACAGTGGTGGGAACGAGAACGGCAACCTGCTTGTTGTCCGCCACCGCCTTGAAAGCGGCACGTATGGCAACCTCGGTCTTGCCGAATCCTACATCGCCGCATACCAGCCGGTCCATGGGACGGGCACTTTCCATATCTGCCTTTACGTCGGCAGTCGCCTTGCTCTGATCGGGAGTATCCTCGTAAATAAAAGACGCTTCCAGCTCCCGTTGCAGGAAACTGTCGGGACTGTATTGGAAGCCTTTCTCTTCGCGCCGTTGCGAATAGAGCTTTATCAGGTCGCGGGCTATATCCTTAATCTTGGTCTTGGTACGGTCCTTCAGTTTCTCCCACGCACCGGTTCCCAATTTGTTGAGACGGGGAGCTTCGCCTTCTTTGCCTTTGTACTTGGAAACCTTGTGCAAAGAGTGGATGGAGACAAAGACCACATCGTCATTTTGATAGACCAGGCGCATTACTTCCTGCGTAGTGTCTCCGTTGGGAACACGTACCAATCCCGTAAAACGCCCCACGCCGTGGTCGGTATGTACCACGTAATCTCCAGGGGTAAACTGGTTCAGCTCCTTCAGGCTCAGGGCCACCTTGCCACTGCGGGCTTTATCGCTTTTCAGGTTGTATTTATGGAAACGGTCGAAAAGCTGGTGGTCGGTAAAGATGCAGAGACGCAACGTATCGTCGGCAAAACCCTCATGCAGGGTACGTTCAACGGGTGTGAAGGAGATATTATCTCCCCGGTCTTCAAAGATAGCGCGGATACGGTCGGTCTGCTTCAGACTGTCGCTGCATATATAGAGGGTATAGTTGCGGGAAAGATAGTCGCGGAAACTTTCTGCCACCAAGTCGAAATTCTTATGGAAGATAGGCTGTACAACGGTGCTGAATGCAACTGTCGCATCCGGCGTTCCGGTGGGCTTCGTACCGAATTCCATGCGGCGGAAATCAAGGGCACGCAAAGTAAACTCTCCTCCATCAATCAACTTACCTTCCAGAGAGATTGCACCGTTTTCTTCGGCTTCGCAGGCTGCAATAGCCTGTGCGGTAAGCGATTCATCGTGGACGACCTGAATACGCTCCCGCAACCAAAGGAAATCACGCATCGCCAGCAAGGTATCCGGCCGCAGAAAATCCAAGAAAGAAACCATGCCACCATTCCCCCCTTGCTCCAAGCTACGGCTTAAATCGGGGACAATGACAATCTCCTCTTTCTTCTCTTTGGAAAGCTGGCTCTCCACTTCAAAAGTACGGATACTCTCCACCTCATCTCCAAAAAAGTCGATACGGAAAGGAAACTCGGACGAAAAGGAAAAGACGTCGATAATACTGCCGCGCACAGCATACTGCCCCGGCTCGTACACATAATCCACATACTCGAACCCATAGCTGCGCAGCACTTCCGTAACAAAGTCCATATCCACCTTTTCGCCGGCATGAAGCTTCAAGGTTTTATCTCCCAGTTCCTTACGGGATACAACTTTTTCCGCCAACGCATCCGGATAGGTAACTACACAAAACCCCTCTTCTCCCTTTTGCAAACGGCTCAGCACTTCCGTACGGAGAATCTCGTTAGCCGCATCTTTCTGGCCGTACTTTATGGCACGGCGGAAAGAAGAAGGAAAAAACAACACCTGTCCGGTTCCCAAAATCTGTGTCAGGTCGTGGTAGAAATATCCCGCCTCTTCCAAATCGCCGAGGATAAAGACAAACGGACATTCCGCCCGCTGCACCAGCACGGATGAAAACAGTGAGGCGGCAGAGGCGCACAAACCACTGCAATAGAGATGACGGACGGAATTGTCCTTTAGCAACTTGCACATGCCTTCTACATTGGGGTGGGTGGCGTATAATTGTTGTAGTTCGGTAATAATCATTGCTGTCTTTTTTAGTTCACCGTAGATTACACAAAGTCACACAGATTAAGAGAAACCGATAATCTGTGTAAACTCATAAATGTTCCATAACGAATTTCCGTTGCAAAAATACATAAATAATCCTTAGTTTTATCTGTAAGTAATAGAAAAGCACTACTTTTGTTCCCAATAACAAGCTCCATCTATTTTCAATGAATATGCAGACATCAGACAGTATTGTCATCATCCCCACCTACAATGAACGGGAAAACATCGAGAATATCATCCGTGCCGTTTTTGCCCTGGAACACGGATTCCACATACTTGTCATTGAAGACGGTTCTCCCGACGGCACAGCCGCCATCGTAAAAGACTTGCAACGCGAATTTCCCCACCGCCTGTTTATGGTGGAGCGTAAGGGAAAACTGGGACTGGGTACGGCCTACATAGCCGGATTCAAATGGGCTTTGCAACGCGACTACCAATATATATTCGAAATGGATGCCGATTTCAGCCATAACCCCAAAGACCTACCCCGCCTCTACCGGGCTTGTACCGAAGAGGGAGCGGATGTGGCCATCGGCTCGCGCTACGTCAGCGGCGTGAATGTGGTAAACTGGCCTATGGGACGTGTGCTGATGTCTTATTTCGCTTCCAAATATGTACGGTTTATCACGGGATTGCCCATACATGACACTACCGCCGGCTTTGTATGCTACCGCCGCAAGGTATTGCAAACCATCAATCTGGACGGCATCCGCTTCAAAGGGTATGCTTTCCAGATAGAAATGAAATTCACCGCTTACAAATGCGGAGCGAATGTAAAGGAGGTGCCGGTTATCTTCATCAACCGCGAACTGGGAACATCCAAGATGAACAGCAGTATTTTCGGAGAAGCCGTGTTCGGAGTTATCCGGCTGAAATGGAACAGCCTGTTCCATAAATATCCAGACTTAAAAAACTAAAGATATGAAAAGAACACTGATACACAACGCTACGATTGTCAACGAAGGACAAAGCGTACAAGGCTCGGTAGTGATAGAAAACGGGCGCATCGCCGAAGTACTTACCAACTGGAAGCCTCTTTCCGCCCCTTGTGAAGAAGTGATTGATGCAACAGGCTGCTACCTGCTGCCCGGCATTATCGACGACCATGTGCATTTTCGTGATCCGGGTCTTACCCATAAGGCAGATATTCTGACGGAAAGCCGTGCAGCGGCTGCCGGCGGGGTGACTTCCATTATGGACATGCCCAATACCAATCCGCTGACCGTAACGTTGGATGCCTTGAATGCCAAACTCGACTTGTTGAATGAGAAGTGTATCGTCAACCATTCCTGCTACTTCGGAGCAACCAACAACAACTATACGGAATTTGACAAGCTGGACAAACACCGCGTTTGCGGCATCAAGCTGTTCATGGGCTCCAGTACCGGTAATATGCTGGTGGATAAAATGAACAGCCTGCTGAATATATTCAACGGTACGGATATGCTGATTGCCGCCCATTGCGAAGATCAGGAAACAATAAAAAACAATATCGAGAAATACAAGCAAAAATATAAAGGAGCGGATGACATTCCCGTCAGTGCCCACCCCAGTATCCGTTCCGTTCCGGCATGTTATGCCTCTTCCGAACTGGCTGTCCGTTTGGCAAAGATTGCCGGAGCGCGCCTGCACATCCTGCATGTTTCCACAGCCAAAGAACTGCAAGTGTTCAGTGACGAACCTTTGGCAAACAAGAACATCACCGCTGAAGCATGTGTAGCGCATTTACTTTTTACGCTGACGCACTACAACAGTTTGGGCGCACGCATAAAGTGTAATCCTGCCGTTAAACGAAAAACAGACCGGGAAGCACTGCGGACCGCTGTCAACTCAGGACTGATTGACGTTATCGCCACCGACCACGCCCCTCACTTGTTGAGCGAGAAAGAGGGCGGGGCTTTGAAAGCAATGTCCGGTATGCCTATGATACAATTCTCCCTTGTCAGTATGTTAGAACTGGTAGACGAAGGAGTGTTCTCACTGGAAACGGTTGTTCAGAAAATGTGTCATGCACCTGCCCGGATATACGGTATTTGCCAGCGTGGATATATCCGTGAAGGCTATCAGGCGGATTTAGTGCTGGTACGCCCTAACTCTCCCTGGGAAGTCACTACCGACAAGATTCTGAGCAAATGCGGCTGGAGTCCTTTGGAAGGGCATACGTTCAACTGGAAAGTAGAAAAAACGTTTGCCAACGGACATCTTATTTACAACGGCAATACTGTGAACGATTCTTACCGCGGTGAAGAGCTGCGGTTTGATTATCCGTCAGCAGGAGCATAATATAGTATTATCTATTCAGAGCATAACCTTATATAGAGATTATCAATTGCCAACTATCAATTATAAAATCCATGAAGTAAGCCCCTATATCAATTGGATTTATTTTTTCCATGCCTGGGGCTTTCAACCCAAGTTTGCAGCAATCGCCAACATTCACGGTTGCGATTCCTGCCGCGCCATGTGGCTTGCGGCTTTTCCGCAAGAAGAACGCTCCAAAGCCGCCGAGGCTATGCAATTGTTTAAGGAAGCCGGCAGAGTACTCAACCGGTTGGATGAGAAAATTTCGGTGCAATGTATTTACAGGCTATGCAGTGCCAATGCAGAGGGAGACAATCTCATCATCGAAGATACGGTGTTCCCTCTGCTCCGCCAGCAGACACCTCATCCGGACGGAAGTCCGTTTCTCTGCCTGAGCGATTTCATACGGCCTCTTTCATCCGGAGTGCCGGATACGATAGGGCTTTTTGCATCTTCCGTCAGTGCGGAGAGCGAAGGATATTATAAAGACGATCCTTATAAGCATCTTCTCGTACAGACCCTGACAGACCGGCTTGCCGAAGCCGCAACAGAAAAGATGCACGAATATGTGCGCAAGACAGTCTGGGGATATGCTCCCGATGAATCGCTTTCCATTCCGGATTTGCTGGTTGAGAAATATCAGGGCATCCGTCCGGCAGTAGGCTATCCTTCCCTACCCGACCAATCCGTAAACTTTATATTGGACGAATTGCTGGATATGAAACAGATAGGCATTACGCTCACCGAAAACGGAGCCATGTATCCGCATGCTTCTGTCTGTGGTCTTATGTTTTCACATCCCCAGTCACGCTATTTCGCCGTAGGCAAGATTGGTGAAGACCAGTTGGAAGATTATGCCTGCCGGCGCGGTAAACCGATTGAGGAAATGCGAAAGTTCCTGGCAGCAAATTTAAAGAGTTAAATGTTGCAAGTGTGATTTTCCGGTTTCTCTTACGACAAACAGAATAAAAGCGATTCGAGCAAGCATACACAATGGAAAATGTAGAACAAGAGTTTCTGTCCGTCATACGGGAATATGAGCGCGTCATCTATAAGGTGTGTTACCTGTACACCACTCCGAACGCGACTCTTAATGACCTGTATCAGGAAGTAGTGCTCAATATATGGAAAGCGTTTCCTAAATTCAGAAGGGAATGTAAAATCTCGACGTGGATTTACCGTATCGCCTTGAATACCTGTATCAGCTTCATACGGAAAGAAAAGAACATTCCGGAGATTGTCACCCTCACCCAGGAAGCCGACTGCAGCGAAGAGGATGACGAAACGCAAGCCATGTTACAGCAACTCTACCGGATGATAAACCGGCTGGGACAGTTGGAGAAGTCTATCATCCTGCTTTATCTGGAAGAAAAAAGCTATGAAGATATTTCCGAGATTACCGGACTGACCGTAACCAACGTGGCCACCAAACTCAACCGTATTAAAGACAAACTAAAAAAGATGAATAAGGAGGATTAATATATGGAACTGGACGAACTGAAAAAATCATGGAATGCCCTGGATGCACAGTTGCAAAAGGAACCTATTGCCGATGAGAAACAGATAAAAGAACTGATTGCAAATTATAAAACAAATACCCGGCACAGTTTGGGACGACTCGTTATCCTGCAACGCTTCTCGCTTGGAACAGGTGCGGTAGGATTGGCTGTCATCCTGCTGGTGTGGTTCTTACTGCCTACCTTCGGTTTCAACGAGCATTTGCAGAGCAAGATAATTCTGTTTCTGATTTTCATTACCGTAACTATTCTCAGCGGTATGTGGTGGGACTGGAAAACCTACCTTTGGAACAAGAACACCCACATAGACGAAATGTCCGTAGCCGAAGTGAGCCGACGCATGACCAGATTCCGTAACTGGACCCGTTACGAAATATGGGCAGTAGCTGCCTGGACCGTTATCTTCACCATACTGTTCTTCTGGATAATGGATTACTATACACTGCCTCTCATGGTACAAGCAGTCTTGCTCGGTTGCTACATCATCCTGGATGCACTTCTTATTTATTTCATATATAAAAAAGTCGTTTACAAACACCTCGACAGCATTAAAAAGAACATAGAAGAATTGAAAGATATATGCACCGAATAACTCTCATACTTATCTTATGCCTGCTTTTACCGGACATGTACATCTACTTGGTGTACATCGTAAAGAGAACACGTAACATACTTTGGCGCAGTGTGTATTGGCTTCCTACAGTTGTACTGGTAGCTATATATATGTATTACATCTATATGACAGGTGACAATGCGCTTTCACGCCATCCGCAAGGCATCGGCAGGCTGGCAGTGACCGTAATGCTGTTTGCCGTCCCGAAGACGGTATTCATGCTTTGTTCGCTGTTTGGCATATTGATGCGGGGAATCAGCCGCCTTTTGTCATTCATCATTTTCCATACGCCGTTCAGGAATCCCCGTTTTCCTTTCGTTGCCCACCGGCTTCCTTACACACTTCTCGGATTGATATTGGGGATAATCGGTTTTGCCAATATCCTTTACGGAGCCATTGCCGGTATCACGCGCTTTGAGGTAAAGAATGTCGAATATCGCTCGCCCAACATTCCCAAAGGTTTTGACGGTTACCGCGTTCTTCAGCTATCGGATATACATATAGGCAGTTGGTTAGGAAATCCGGAAGCTATCCGGCGTCTGGTTACGCTGGTGAACGAACAGCAAGCGGACCTCATTGTCTTTACCGGTGATTTAGTCAATCAGCAAAGCCACGAACTGGACGGTTTCAAAGAGACACTTTCACTGCTTCATGCTCCCGATGGAGTATATTCTATCCTCGGCAATCACGATTACGGGACATATTACCGCTGGCATAACAGAAAAGAGGAAGCAGCCAACTTGGAGTATCTAATAGGGCAGCAAAAAGATATGGGTTGGAAAATGCTGAATAACGAGCATTGCATCCTATATCATCAGGGCGACAGCATAGCGCTGATAGGTGTTGAGAACGACGGCGAACCGCCTTTCTCACAATTCGCCGATTTATCCAAAGCCATGCAAGGCACGGAAGGCATGTTCCGTATACTGCTCAGCCATAACCCTACGCACTGGCGACGCGAAGTTTTGCCTGATTCGGATATAGAGTTAACCCTTTCCGGACATACGCACGCCATGCAGATGGAAATATTCGGACACTCGTTATCTTCTCTCATCTACCCTGAATGGAGCGGTATGTACTACGAAGGCAAACGCGCCCTGTATGTAAATGTCGGTATAGGATACGTAGGTCTGCCTTTCCGCTTCGGTGCATGGCCCGAAGTCACCGTCATAAAATTAGTTAGCGAGAAAGAGTGACAGAATATAAAAAAGACCTATCTTTGTGGCAATAAAATCCACAACCCATGAAGATACTCTACAATATTTACCAGATTTGCTTTGCACTGCCTGTTTTATTGGTCCTGACTGTCCTTACCGCATTGGTCACAATTATCGGTTCGTTACTGGGAGGCGCTCATTTCTGGGGATATTATCCGGGTAAAATATGGTCACAACTGATTTGCTACCTGCTGCTCATTCCGGTAAAGATAAACGGACGCGAGAAACTTCATAAACGTACTTCTTATGTGTTTGTCCCAAACCATCAGGGTTCTTTCGATATTTTCCTGATTTACGGCTTCTTGGGCAGAAACTTCAAATGGATGATGAAGAAAAGCCTGCGAAAGATTCCGTTCGTAGGCAAAGCATGCGAAAGCGCGGGACATATCTTCGTAGACCGTTCCAGTCCTAAAAAAGTACTGGCCACCATGCGCCAGGCAGAGGCTTCCTTAAAGGATGGAGTATCATTGGTAGTATTCCCCGAAGGAGCACGCACATTCACCGGTCACATGGGATACTTCAAGAGAGGAGCCTTCCAATTGGCAGACGAACTGCAACTGGCGGTAGTGCCCGTTACCATCGACGGTTCGTTTGAGATACTTCCCCGCACGGGCAAGTGGATACACCGCCACCGCATGATACTGACGATTCATGAACCGATTGCCCCTAAGGGACAAGGAGTGGAGAACATCAAGGCAACTATGGCGGAAGCCTATACAGCAGTAGAAAGCAGCCTTCCGGAGAAGTTTAAAGGAATGGTTAAAAACGAAGATCAAGACCGTTGAAGTCTTTCATCCGCACTGCCTACGGTTTATTGGCGGAAGTATCAGTTGAAGCGTTTTGTCTGACGCGCTGGTGTTCCTCAATCAACTGCATGTTTTCCTTCGCCTTTGAAAGGAACTCCTTTATCAACTGATTCTGCTTGAATGCCAATGGAGCGGTTCGCATAATATCCTCTATCTGCGGAGTCATGACAGGATACGGTAATGTGCTGCACATCATCATAAACACGCTTGGACCCAAAACATTTTCATTGTTGTCAATGATGAACTGCTTCACATAATTATTCATTTCTTCAACAAGAGCTTCCCCTTCTTTCGCCAGCTCCTTATGGACATCTTCCAAATTGGCTCCGTCCAGCACCATACGCGCCTCTTTGCGGTCGAGCTCCTCTATCTGCAGTTCCAGTGCATTCCGTTTTTCTATAAACTCATACAGCCGATCATTGAGCAATGTCCCTTTAGCTGCCAATTGCGTATTTGAAATAGAGACTTCTATCTTACCGTCTTCCAGTACAAGCGGCATAATCCCTTCATCGTCCATATAGAGAGTTACCATCATCACAGAATCTACAGGACCTTTCATTGAGAAAAGCCCATGGATAACTTCCGCAGAATCGACAGCTACCCACTGCCCGTTCTGAAGAGTTTTAAGAAACAACATTTTTCCATCAAGGCTTGTCACTGAAGAACTGCCTTCCACCTTGTATTTTCGGGCACAAGAAGTGAAAAACACGAGTAAAAGCAAAAGAGGCAAAATACGATTTACACTCATTCTAATCATGCAGGAAACGATTTATGAATTATACGTGGCAAAGGTATTAATATTCCTTATAAACGGGATAGAAAGAAAGGAATTTTCATTTGGTTTACGTATTTTTGCACAATCATAAATATAAAAAACGGAGAAATATACATGTCAACCTATGCTCCTTTTGCCAAACCTCTTTATGTAATGCTCAAGCCCGTAGGGGCTGTATGCAACCTGGCATGCGATTATTGTTATTATCTGGAGAAGTCCAAACTGTATGTAAACAATCCAAAACACGTGATGAGCGATGAACTGCTGGAGAAGTTCATTGAAGAATATATCAATTCGCAAACAATGCCTCAAGTATTGTTCACCTGGCACGGCGGAGAAACCCTAATGCGCCCGCTGGCCTTCTACAAAAAAGCGATGGAACTGCAAAAAAAATACGCCAACGGACGGACGATTGACAACTGCATACAAACCAACGGCACACTGCTCACCGACGAATGGTGCGAGTTCTTCAAAGAGAACAATTGGCTGGTGGGCGTATCTATCGACGGGCCGCAGGAGTTTCATGACGAATACCGTAAAAACAGGCTTGGAAGACCATCCTTTGTCAAAGTGATGCAAGGCATCAACCTGCTGAAAAAGCACGGAGTAGAATGGAACGCGATGGCGGTAGTAAATGACTTCAATGCCGACTATCCCCTTGAATTCTATAAATTCTTCAAAGAAATCGGTTCTCATTATATCCAGTTCGCTCCTATCGTAGAACGCATCATGCCGCACCAAGACGGACGCCATCTGGCCTCACTGACCGATAAGGAAAAAGCCACGGAACTGGCGGACTTCTCCGTTAGCCCGGAACAATGGGGAAACTTCCTCTGTACCCTGTTCGATGAATGGGTGAAACAGGATGTAGGTACTTACTATATCCAGCTCTTCGACTCCACCCTTGCCAACTGGATGGGCGAACAGCCGGGCGTATGCTCCATGGCAAAAACCTGCGGACATGCCGGTGTAATGGAATTTAACGGTGATGTATATGCCTGCGACCACTTTGTATTTCCGGAATACAAGCTGGGAAACATCTATCAAAAAACACTGGTGGAAATGATGTACAGCGAACGTCAGCAAGCCTTCGGACAGATGAAGCAAAAGTCTCTCCCCACCCAGTGCAGGGAGTGCGAATGGCTGTTTGCCTGCAACGGTGAATGTCCTAAAAACCGCTTTGCACATACTGCCGACGGCGAACCCGGACTGAACTACCTGTGCGCCGGCTACCGGAAATTCTTCAAGCATGTGGCTCCTTACATGGATTTCATGAAGCAAGAGCTGATGAACCAGCGTCCGCCTGCCAACATCATGGATGCTATCCGGGAAGGAAGATTCAATTAAAAATCATATAGTAAATTAACAACAAAAAAGATGAAAGTAACGAAGTATTTGATTGCGGCGGTCGCCGTACTGACAGTCTGCTCGGCACGTGCAGACGAAGGAATGTGGTTACTGCAACTGATGAAGCAGCAGAACTCTATCGACATGATGAAGAAACAAGGACTGAAACTTGCAGCCGATGATTTATACAACCCGAACGGAGTATCGCTGAAGGATGCCGTCGGCATCTTTGGCGGTGGTTGTACGGGCGAAATCATCTCACCCGAAGGACTGATTCTCACCAATCACCACTGCGGCTACGGTGCTATCCAACAGCACAGCTCAGTGGAACACGATTACCTGACAGACGGTTTCTGGGCAAAAAGCCGCAATGAAGAGTTGCCTACTCCGGGATTGAAATTCCGTTTCGTACACCGCATTGTAGACATCACCGACCTCGTAAACGCGAAAGTCAAAGCCGGAGAAGTGACGGAAGTCGATGCATTGACCGCCCCGTTCCTCGGCAAACTTGCCAAAGAAGAACTGGAAAAGAGTGATTTGAAAGGCAAACCAGGCATCGAGGTAAGAGCACTTCCTTTCTATGCGGGAAATAAATTCTACCTGTTCTATTACAAAGTGTACAGTGACGTACGCATGGTAGCCGCTCCCCCTTCCTCGGTAGGTAAGTTCGGCGGTGAAACCGACAACTGGATGTGGCCGCGCCACACGGGCGACTTCTCCATGTTCCGCATCTATGCCGATGCCAACGGAGAACCGGCCGAATACAATGCAAGCAACGTACCTTTGAAGACTCCGAAATTCCTGTCCATTTCCATCAAAGGACTGAAAGAAAACGACTATGCCATGATTATGGGATTCCCCGGCAGCACCAGCCGTTACCTCACCCGGTCGGAAGTGAAAGAACGCATGGAAGCAGACAACCAGGCCATGATTGACATGCGCGGTGTCCGCCTCGATGTACTGCGCAAGTACATGGATGCCAGCGACAAAACCCGCATCCAGTATGCCAGCAAATTTGCCGGAAGCAGCAACTACTGGAAAAACTCCATCGGCATGAACAAGGCAATTATCGACAACGATGTGCTGGGCACAAAAGCGAAACAGGAAAAGAACTTTGCCGAATTCGCCAAAGGTAAAACCGAATACGAGGGTGTAGTAGAGAGAATCGACGAAATCATTGCCAAGAGAATGCCGGTTACCCGTCAGTTCAACTACTTGTACGAAGCCTTGAGCGGCGCCATCGAATTCGGAAGCCCGTACATGATTATGCATAAGATAAAGACGGCGCTGAAAGAGAAAAACGACTCTTTGCTTGCTGCTTCCAAAGCACAGTTGGAAGAGGTGTTCAACGACATCCACAACAAAGACTACGACCACGAAGTAGACCGTGCCGTAGCCAAAGCCATCCTGCCCGCTCTCGCCCAAAAACTGCAACCTGAACAGTTGCCCGTTTTCTACCAGACTATCCAAAGCAAGTACAAAGGCGACTACAATGCTTTTGTAGATGATATGTACGACAACTCCATCCTTGCCAACCGCACCAACTTCGACAAGTTCATGAAGAAACCTACGGTAAAGGCTATCGAAAAAGACCCTGCCACAGCTTATTCCCGCTCGAAGATAGAAAAGCTGAAAGCCGTTTCCATAGAAGAAAAGGCACTGAGCAACGGTCTTGAGTTGCTGCATAAAGCATACATCCGCGGACTGGGCGAGATGAAACTGCCCGTACCCTCTTATCCGGACGCCAACTTCACGCTCCGTCTGACCTACGGCAATGTGAAAGCATACAGCCCGCGCGATGCCATACACTACAATTACTACACCACCACGGACGGCATTCTTGAAAAAGAAAACCCCGAAGACCGCGAATTCGTAGTGCCCGCCAAACTGAAGGAGCTTATCCTCAATAAAGACTTCGGACGCTATGCCATGGCCGACGGCACAATGCCCGTTTGCTTCCTGACTACCAACGACATCACCGGCGGTAACTCCGGCAGTCCCGTCATCAACGGTGAAGGACAGCTTATCGGCTGTGCATTCGACGGCAACTGGGAATCCTTGAGCGGTGACATCAACTTCGACAACAACCTGCAACGTTGCATCGCACTGGACATCCGCTATGTACTCTTCATTCTGGAAAAACTGGGAGACTGCGGACATCTGATAAAAGAAATGAACATCATCGAGTAATGGGAACCCATCCCCAAAAGGGTATGAAAGTGAATGGCATTCGGTCGTATACTGAATGCCATTCACTCGTATACTGATTTAGTCGTATATTGAATTTCCCTCTCTCAGAACACCTTCTAACGCATAGTTACATGAGACGAATCATATTATCATTATTCCTTACATCCGGCATCCTTTCGGCACACGCCGACGAAGGAATGTGGATGCTTACCGACCTCAAACAGCAGAACGAGGTTGCCATGACAGAGCTCGGCCTGCTTATCCCTGCCGAACAGATATACAACCCCAACAGCATAGCCCTGAAAGATGCGGTAGTGCATTTCGGCGGCGGTTGCACGGGTGAGGTTATCTCGGCAGAAGGGCTGGTACTGACCAATCATCACTGCGGCTATGGAGCCATCCAGCAACACAGCAGCGTGGAGCACGATTACCTGACCGATGGTTTTTGGGCAATGTCCCGCAGCGAGGAGCTGCCCTGCAAGGGACTTACTGTGACCTACATCGACGAGATAATGGACGTGACGGACTACGTAAACGACCAGTTACAGATAGACTCTGACCCGAACGGCACAAATTACCTCTCGCCCAAATACCTTGCCATGATAGCCGACCGTTTCCTATCCGCGCAAGGCATCACGCTGACATCCGGCCGTAAAGCAGAACTGAAAGCATTCTACGGCGGAAACAAATATTACTTGTTCCTAAAGACAACCTACAGCGATATCCGCATGGTAGGTGCTCCTCCCTCTTCCATCGGCAAGTTCGGAGCCGATACGGACAACTGGATGTGGCCGCGCCACACGGGCGACTTCTCCTTATTCCGCATCTACGCCAGCAAGGACGGCCAACCCTCCGCTTACAACCCCGACAATGTGCCCTTGCAGGTAAAGAAGCACCTCACCATCAGCCTCGCCGGCTATCGTGAAGGCGACTTCACGTTTGTCATGGGATTTCCCGGACGCAACTGGCGCTACATGATTTCCGACGAAGTGGAAGAACGTATGCAAACCACCAACTTCATGCGCCACCACGTGCGTGACGTCCGCCAGAAAGCCCTCATGGAGCAAATGCTGAAAGACGATGCCGTGCGCATCCACTATGCAAGTAAATACGCCTCATCCGCTAATTACTGGAAGAATGCCATCGGCATGAACGAAGGGCTTGTCCGCCTGAAAATACTAGATACGAAACGCGCACAGCAGGAACAGCTCCTTGCACGCGGCCGTGCCCTGAACGACAGTTCTTATCAAAAGGCTTTCGACCAAATACGCGGCATCGTGAAGCATCGCCGCAATGCTCTCTATCATCAGCAGGCCATTCAGGAAGCATTGGTTACGGGACTCGACTTCATGCGGATTCCGAGTACCGCCGCCCTGGTTTCTGCCCTGAAAAGCAAGGATAAAACCCGGATAAAAACCGCCGCCGACAGTCTGCAAGTTGCCGCCGACAAGTATTTTGCGTCCGTCCCCTTCCCCGAAGTGGAGCGAATTGTAGGGAAGAAGATGCTGCAAACCTACATGAAATACATTCCTGCCGAACAGCGCATCGGTATTTTCAAAGTTATCGACAAGCGTTTCAAGGGAGACAGCGATGCCTTTATCGATGCCTGCTTCGAATATTCCATCTTCGGCAGCAAGGAGAATTTCGCCAAGTTCATCCACAAACCCAGCTTGTATAAGATTGGCAACGACTGGATGACACTGCTCAAATACTCCATCACCGACGGTCTGTTGCAAACTACCATTGCCATGATGGATGCCAACCGCAACTATAATGCCGCTCACAAGGTATGGGTAAAAGGCATGATGGACATGAAGCGGGAAGCCGGCACACCTATATACCCCGATGCCAACTCCACCCTGCGCCTGACCTATGGACGCGTATTGCCGTATAAACCTGCCGACGGTGTGGAATACGGATATTACACCACCCTAAAGGGGGCAATGGAAAAGGAAGACCCCGACAATTGGGAGTTTGTGGTGCCTGCCAAACTGAAACAATTGTACCAGACAAAAGATTTCGGACGATATGCCATGCCCGACGGCGAGATGCCCGTATGCTTCATCGTGAACACGGACAATACGGGCGGAAACTCCGGCAGCCCGGTGTTCAATGCCAAAGGCGAACTGATAGGTACGGCTTTCGACCGCAACTACGAGGGTCTGACGGGTGACATCGCTTTCCGTCCATCTTCGCAACGTGCCGCCTGTGTGGATATCCGCTATACGTTGTTTATCATAGACAAGTATGCCGGTGCTTCGCACATCATCAAGGAGCTGACGATTAGCGAAGCGGAACCGGACATGACAAAAAGTAATTAGTTATTACTAATTTACAATTGACGGCGAACAATTTCTTCGTTTATCCGTTATATATTCATAAACTATATATAAGACAAAGATTATGGAGAAATTTGAAGAATTAATACAATCGGAAAAACCTGTTTTAGTGGACTTTTTTGCTACCTGGTGCGGACCTTGTAAAGCCATGCACCCCGTGCTGGAAGCATTGAAAAGCGAAATCGGCGACAGAGCGCGTATTGCAAAAATCGATGTAGACCAGCATGAAGAATTGGCTGCAAGCTATCGTATACAGATGGTTCCTACCTTTATCCTGTTCAGAAAGGGTGAAGCTTTGTGGCGTCATTCGGGGGTAATCAGCGGTAAGGAACTTAAAGCCATTATCGAACAAAACTCATAATTAAGAAACATGAAGAAAATCATAACCATGGCGGTTCTCATCTTCTCAAGCATGCTGACTTATGCTTGCACCGGTGGAGCCGAACAGAAACAAGCTGAAACGCAAAAGACTGTCCAGGACGGTAGCGTAATCGTAATGAACAAAGCCATGTTCATCAAGGATATATTCGATTACGAGAAGTCAAAAGAGTGGAAATATAAAGGCGACAAACCCGCCATCATCGACTTATATGCCGACTGGTGCGGACCTTGCCGGATGACAGCGCCTATTATGAAGGAACTGGCGAAAGAATATGCCGGGAAAATCGTAATATACAAAGTCAATGTGGATAAGGAGAAAGAACTGGCAGCCTTGTTCAACGCCACCAGTATTCCTCTGTTTGTCTTTATTCCGATGCAGGGCGAACCCCAGTTATTCCGCGGAGCTGCCGACAAGGCAACCTACAAAAAGGCTATCGATGAGTTCCTGTTGAAGAAATAACAGCATATACAAGTAAAGAGAATATGCCCAAATAGAGAATGCTCACTGTGTGCTTTTTTTAGGCACGGGAAGTCCGTGAATTCTGTGTAATCCCTGCCTAAAAAGAGCACAGGTGCACGTCTTAATACAATTTTTGAGGAACAAACTACCGGGTTTCTGTTTTACAGGATTCTTATAATACTATCGGCATCTCCTGCCATACCCCGTTGTACATCTCCATCACAGTTTCATACCCTGCCTGCTTTAATGCCCGCAATGCTTCCGGGCGACCGCTGTTAATCCGCTCCGGATAGTGAGAGTCGCTATTGACCTGAACGCGGATACCCAAACCACGCAATAACGGGAAATAACGTTCGTTGGGATAGAAAGTGCCCAAATCATGGTAAGACTTGGTATTGATTTCCACCTGATAGCCTCGTGCGGCAATGTCTTCAAAATACTCTTTCACGAGCGTATCATACCAAACCTCGTCGAGCAGACCGGGACGATAGCAAGCAGCATTATAGTGCATCTTGTCCGCATGTCCCACTACATCGAACCCGCCCAACTCCAGCATACGCCTCAACCGTCCGTAGTACAAGCGCACCACCTGCTCCAAGGCGCCGCCAAACTGCTTATCTACTATCTGCCTGAAAACATCGGCCGGAACATCCACATCCACCACTTCGCCCCGTTCATTATACAGCATGTGCACGGAACCGATGCGATAATCCAGCGGCAGTTCACGAAAACGGGCAGCAGACGGATTGCTCTCTTCATTTAAATAATCTATTTCCAAGCCGAGATAAAGTTCTATCTTTCCGGCATACTTTTCCTTTATCCGATGAAATTCGGCCTGATAGTCGTTCATACGGTCCCACTCCATAGTCCATGCCGTAGAAAAAGGCAACGGGGCATGGGATGAAAAGCCATACGAAGTAAATCCCTCGCTCAAGGCAAACCGCACGAAATCTTCCATGCTGGCACGTCCGTCACAATACAGGCTGTGACTATGATAGTTCGTCAGATTCTTGCTTCTGCTCATTCTCGTATATTTTAATTAGATTCTTATTCCGGCACCTCATCAGTCTGCCGATAGAAACCGGAACGGTTTCTCAGTTCGACTCTATCTCGCTCAGTTCCAGCCAGCGCATGGTCTTTTCATCAATCAAGTCCGTCAGTTCCGGCAAGCGTTTTGACTTCTCCGTCAATTCCTCTACGGATAGCGCACCGCTGCACAACGCCTCTTCAATAGATTGCTTTTCGGCTTCCAATGCCGCAATCTCCTGTTCGAGTTGCTCAAATTCGCGCTTCTCCTTGAAAGACATACGGCGCTTTTCATTCAGACGCACTTTCGCAGTCTTTTCTTCCTGAGCTTTTGCCGCTTCTTTTTCCTTTTCCTTCTCTTGGGCGGCTTTCACATCTTTCCAATCGCGATACTGCGTATAGTTGCCGGGGAAATCGCGGATGTCTCCCTGCCCGTTAAACACCAGCAAGTGGTCCACCACCTTATCCATGAAGTAGCGGTCGTGGCTCACCACAATCACACATCCCTTGAAGTTCTGCAAGTACTCTTCCAATACGTTCAGCGTAACGATGTCCAGGTCGTTGGTAGGCTCGTCCAAAACCAGGAAATTAGGATTGCGCATCAGCACCGTACACAGATAGAGACGGCGGCGCTCGCCACCGCTCAGCTTATAGACATAGCTGTGCTGCGTTTCAGGCGTAAAGAGGAAATGTTGCAAAAACTGCGATGCCGTCAGACGCTTGCCGTTACCCAGCTCTATCACTTCCGCGATGTCCTGCACCACATCGATGACTTTCATCTGCTCGTCAAACTGCAAACCCTCCTGCGAATAATAGCCGAAACGGACGGTTTCGCCGATGTCCAGCGTACCACTATCCGCCAACTCCTGTCCCATCAGTATCTTGATGAAGGTGGACTTTCCCGTACCGTTATTCCCCACGATGCCCATCTTCTCATAGCGGGCGAAGATGTAGGAGAAATCATCCAGTATCTTCAAGTCGCCAAAGGACTTATAGAGGTGGTCTGCCTCGAATATCTTGCTGCCAATATAGGATGCCTTTACATCCAGCTTTACATTGTCGTTATTGAAACGTTGCTTGGCTACCTTCTCCAATTCATAAAAAGCATCTTCCCGGTAACGTGCCTTATGCCCTCTGGCTTGCGGCATACGCCGCATCCATTCAAGCTCCGTACGATACAGGTTATTGGCGCGTTCTATCTCTACGGTCTTGGCCTCGATGCGCTCTTCGCGTTTTTCCAGATAATAGCTGTAATTGCCCTTGTACTGATATATACAGCGGTTGTCTATCTCGATAATCTCCGAGCAGACGCGGTCGAGGAAGTAGCGGTCGTGCGTCACCATCAGCAGAGTGAGGTTGGTGCGGCGCAGATAATCTTCCAGCCATTCGGTCATATCCAGGTCGAGGTGGTTGGTAGGCTCATCCAATATAAGGAGATCGGGTTCGGTGATAAGCGTATTGGCAAGCGCCACACGTTTCAATTGTCCGCCGGACAGAGACTTCACCTGCTGATTGAAATCGCGGATTTTGAGTTGGGAAAGAATTTGTTTGGCTTTCTGCTCATACTCCCAGGCCTTCTCATGGTCCATGCGCACCAGAATTTCATCCAAACCGGGATGCCCTTCCGTCTCCATGCAACGTTCATACTCCTTTATCAGCTCTACGGTACTGTTGCCATGATGAAAACATGCTTCCAACACAGTCAGCTCTTCCGGATATTGAGGGTCTTGTTCCAGATAGCCGACACGTATATCACGTCTGAAAGAGATTGTACCGCCGTCATAGCCTTCTTTTCCGGAAAGGATATTAAGCAGTGTGGACTTGCCGCTGCCATTCTTGGCAATAAGCCCCACCCGTTGCCCTTCGGACAAACCAAAGGATATATTCTCGAATAGTACCAAGTCGCCAAACGACTTAGTCAGGTTTTCCACTTGAAGGATTGAATTTACTGCTGCCAAAACTTATTAAATTGAGAGTTGAGAATTAAAATTGAGAAATTGCCATGCAGACGGCAATATGAATCGGGCAATGGCTTGTCATGAAAGTAAATTCCGGTAAACCTCTGCAAGATTGCAGGGCTCTCCGGCTTTGACTTTGCTCCATACCAATTTCATCGGGTCTATCACGGTATTGCCCGCAACACTCGTCAGAACAGGGGCTTCACGATTGCCGTCGATGAGCGTACGCCATTCCAAACCGTCTACTTCATTAGCTAAAATCACGCAAAGCGTAATACCCAGCGACAACCATACCTCTTTTTTCTTGGCGCCTATGCTGCCGCTGTCTATGACCTGCTGCATATTGGCTATATCTTCTTCCTGTCCCTGGAAGTCTTTCTTCAACTGCTCTTTTACAGTGGTACATACCCACTCGTATGCTTCGTTTATCCGGTAAATTTCCGATAGGCGCACCGGAATTATCTCTGCCGGATATTTTTGACCGGCCCGACGGATTTCCAATGAAGCTATGATGCTTTCGGCCTCTGCCACCGGCTCTCCCTTACGCACCGTAAACGAGCATTCAAAAGCAACATCGTCTATCCCAGCTATCCAGAGATGGGAAGTGTAGTATGTTCCTTCTTCCTCGAACATCTCCTTACTGTACGCACAATCCAGACGACCTATTTTCACAAGTGTGGCCGAAGTATTCTCTTTGAGTTCCTGCTTAACGGATTCCTTGCCGTATGCAGTATCTCCCTTATAAGCCGATATACGGAAATTACCGGTCCACTCGTTAGGATTATAAAACAGGAAAGAGCCTTCCCCGTCTTCAAATTCGTTCCAGTCTGCCGGATAAACCATAGAGAACCATGCTCCCGGAGAAATGTATTTCTTACCTTGTTTCATACTTCATTGACTAAATGGGTTCTTTCTTGCAAAAGTAACATTACCGCTGTTGATATGCAAACAAACCCAACAAAAAACAGCCGATTCTCACGAACCGGCTGTTCCAATCATCATCTATGAATGAAGACTGTTTAGGTCTCCAATATTTTAATATATCTTATAAATCCATATTTCGAGTGCAAAGATAATCAATGAAATAATATGTGCATCAAGATTTTAAGATATTTAAATTAACATTCTATAAACTAATAAGGTTATGACCTACTTAATGTAACCGTAATACTCATTATCTGTCGCACAATCCCACCAAACCGGACACGACCAAATCGGGTCTGTCATGGCTTGCTTGTTGGATGCCTTTAGCTGAGTCAGATTATAGTTGCTCTCATGAGTACTCTGACTGAAACGACGGAACCAATAAGTAGGCTCATTCTTAGAAGTACCTACAATCTTGCTGACAGCCGTGAAATCCTGCGGACGGTCGTAATCCACATAGTCATAATCCAAACGGCGCATATCATTCCAATTTTCGGTATTGATGCCCAATGCGATAATCTTCTGACGCATAATCTCGAACAAGGTCAGACTGGCAGCATTCTGACATACGGAAGGACTTGCCATATAAGTACTGATTTCACCTTCATCCATCGGCTTCTGATCCGGATTCTTTATTCCTTCGGCTTCCCATGATTTCAATTTAGCCTGCATACGGTCAAAGTTTGCCTTTATGCCTTTTTGATAGGCATCCAATGCACCATCGGTATCTCCTTTGCGGAAAAGGACTTCCGCCTTGATAAAACACATTTCCGAATAAGTAAGAATATCGGAATCTGAATTAGGACGTGCATAAAATGTACCCGTACCGCCCACATAGTCTGATTTCGCATCGGTATAGTAATACATATCCGTAGTGTTTCGTCCGCTATTGGCCATACCGTTAGAACGTAAATTTACATAAATAGTATCACCTGCACGCTTATAATCCTTATTATTGCAATATGCAGAACCCTTTTGATAAAGCACGGTCACATTGTTGCCGTCGACCGTTGTCTGGTGTATGGCCTGAGCATCAGCAATAAATTTCGTCTTTGTTTCATTATCCGCTTTGGATAAATCATAAGTTATCATAAATCCGCCTTTTTCCTTATTATAACCGGTTTCTCTACCCGTTACAAACAAAGCAGCTACCGGACCGCCTTCTGCGCGTGTAGTGGAATGTATCACATCCACCCCGGCATCACGAATCCATTCATTAGCCGTTATTTTACCATCAGCATTCAGTTTCACATTTGTCATCATGGCAGGAACAAGCTTTGACAAACGGGGGTCTTCCGCACCCGAACCACCTGTAAATTTATTAGTCAACAGATTAACATACCAGCGCGTCAGACGTTGTGTCGAACCATATCCGGTACAATCCCAAATAACGGAAGCCTGATAAGGGTCGCTCACCGTAAAATTAACCTCATCCCCTTCCACATTATAATGTTTCATAATGGTGTTGTCATCATTCGACTGAGGAGCAGAGTTCAATGCCGTCAAAATAGCTTCCGGATCATACAAATCCACTTTCTTGGATAATTTCAGCAAATAACGGGCTTTCAGACCGTAACATAATTTCAGCCACCTGGAAACCTCTCCGCCATTCCATAAATCGCCTGCACTCAATGCGGGAGCCGTGGTGTTCTGCTGCTTGCCAAAATTCTCGATAGCTTTGTCCAGATACCCCATACAGAGTTCATACATAGTTTTACCGTCATCATAGGCCGGATTGGTCTTACCGGTAAATGCTTCCTGAACAGGCAGCTCGCCATGCAAGTCGAGCATCATCATAAATCCCATCGCCTTAATGCAATAAGCTGCACCTTCATAATGATAAGCTCCTTCCGCTTCCGCCTTCTCTATCAAAGGATCGATATTCACACCTGCACCCAGATAAAAATTCTGATAAATAGTGGTACATGAACTTTGGGCAGGATTCCATGATGACAAGAGGCTGTTAGCAGCCGTGCCGCCAGTCTGTGTCATGATACCGGCAATTGTATTGGTACGCATACTGGCTGTACCCCATGCGTAAGCATAATAGTTCTGTATCCACGGCAGGCGAAGCTGCGGTGATACGGTTTCGGAAACCGGATTATCCGGATCTGTATTCACATCCAGGTAGTCCTCGCAAGAAGACATGCCGAACACAAGCGCCAAGCCAAGTGCAATATGTATTAGTTTCTTCATACTCTTATCTTTTTAAATCTGTTATTAGAATGTAAGATTAATGCCAAACGACATGCCGGCTGTAGCCGGAACACCGCAATAGTCGATACCTGCAGAACCGGAACCACCTGTACCGGAACCTGAAACGCATGTTTCAGGATCCATACCCTTGTAGTTTGTCCAAACAAACAGATTAGTTCCCGTAATTGTAGCAGTCAGCCCCTTGATTATATTTTGTTTCTTCAACAAATCCTTGAAATCGTAGGACAAGGAAATAGAACGCAAACGCAGCCAATTGGTGTCAGTTATAAAGTTATAGGCGTTCTTGGCATAATTCTTATAATACTCCTGAATCATATACTTGCCGGAACGGGTAGAGTTACCAACCTGATAAGTTTCATTGGCATTATAGGTAATTGTTTTGGTTTCATAAGACGGTTTTGCAGCAGTGCCCGTATTGACAACACCCGTAAATGATACGGATTCTCTGTTTATTGTCTTTGTGCTCAATCCTTTCGTCACGAGATAGTATTCGGTCCCATTATAGATGTCACCTCCCAGACGGATATCAAACAAGAAAGAAAGGTTGAAATTCTTATAGCTGAAACTATTATTAAAACCACCTATCAGCTTCGGTTCACGGTTACCCACAATATTGGTTTCAACTTGCGTATCCTTATACAAACCTGTAGACGGGTCGATAACATTGTACATCTTGCCGTCGGGCCCTTGAGCCGTTTCATACTTATTACCCGTCAATCCCAAAAAATAACCGCCATTGGGTATTGAACCGGCTTTGGCTGCACCGACCTGCGCATCCGTCACATAGAAAATATCCACACCGTCGATAAAATCTCCCAATCGTCCACGGTTACCGGAAAGATTCAATGTCGTTTCCCATTGGAAGTCTTTCGTTACAATAGGTTTACCTGTAATCGAGAGCTCCATACCCTTATTTTCTACCGAACCGCCATTCAGCGTAAGGAAAATGTATCCCGTAGACTGTGCCAAACGCGGTGCACAAATCTGGTCTTTCGTCTTGCTTTGATAGTAAGTATAATCAAAGCCCAAACGTCCGTTGAAGAAACGCATTTCCAAACCCAATTCATAAGAATCCTGTATTTCAGGTTTCAAACCGACACTACCGCCTGTCCAACTGTTGCCCATACCATATTTGCCACCGTTCAGCGTAGCTACCGGCCACATATAGTATCCCAAAGAATAGGCATCGGCATCTTTACCTACCCGTGCCCATGAACCGCGGATCTTACCGAATGAAAGTACGTTGTTCTTCGGCAGCAGTTCGGTAAACACAAACGAACCGCTTACGGAAGGATAAAAATAAGAACGGTTATTCACCGGCAATGTAGAAGACCAGTCGTTACGTCCGGTCACTGTCAGATAAACAAGATTCTTGTACGAAGCACGGAATTCACCGTAAAGGCCTACCATGCGTTTGCGTACCGTACTCTCTTTGAAATACTGGTTGGCTTTAATAATATTGTTGAAACTGTAAAGCCCTTCCGTTACAAAATTATACCCCCAACGAGTGTTATTCGTTGTCTTCGTAGCTTCTGTAGTAGTACCTACCAGAAGATTCAAATCAAAATCACCGAAAGTCTTATGGAAGTTAGACATCACATTCGTAGTAATGTATTGGTAATTCACATCACCTTTGGACATATAACCGTTCTGATATACCTGCTTGACCGCACCACCCGGACGTCGAAGCGTATTGGAACTGGTAGTGTACTTATCAATACCCGCACGTGCGGAAACATCCCACCAGTCTGTCAGTTTGAGGCTTGCATTGACTGCACCCGTAAAACGGGATGTTTCGTCCGTCAAAGTATTTTTATTCAGAATCCAATACGGATTTTCAACATCATCCTCCAAATCCTGCAAACCCTCCAATATGCGGTATTTACTACCATCATCATTCAGATAGCGACTCATCTGATCGTCGACAGGCCATCCGTAAACAGCGGTCATTGCACCGTTACCGCCCTGTCCGTACAAACCTGCACTGGTCAGTGTCTTATCAGTACTTGCCTGCGAATAAGAAACGTTGGCTCCTACTGTTAGGATGCCGTATTTCTGTTCACCATTAAAGCGGAAAGTCGTCTTGTCATAACCAGTTGTAGGGATAATGCCGGACTGATGATAATTGGAACCGGATAAATAGAAAGAACCGTTCTTACTACCGCCGGACACACTTACACTATTATCCCAAACACTACTTCCTTGAAAGAAATCATCTATATTATCATAAGCCATACCATCAATCCGATCTCCCCAGGAATCCATCGTCTTATCAATAAAAGCACCGGAAGTGTTATATTCTCCACGGCCATACATTTTTTGAACTTCCGGTAATTTATTAGCCCATGAATAGGTATATTTACTGCTTACATTCACCCTTACAGCACCCTCTTCACCTTTCTTGGTCGTAATGATAATAACGCCATTAGCAGCACGGGAGCCATACAGCGCAGCAGCCGCAGCACCTTTCAACACGGACATGCTCTCAATGTCTTCAGGGTTAATATCCATTACGCGGTTGCTGAAAGTAGTTGCAGTTTTCGTCATGCCATCCGTACCGGAATTACCGGTATTTACTGTAGAGTTATCATAGATAATACCGTCTACAACAAACAAGGGCTGGTTATCACGAGATTCGCTGGCAGAGTTACCGCCACGAATTACAATATTGGAACCGGCACCCGCAGCACCACCGGCCTGCGTAATATTCACACCGGGGATTTTACCAGCCAAAGAGTTTACCACATTCGTTTGCTTGTTCTTCATTAACTCTTTGGAATTAATATCCGAAACAGAATAACCTAACGCCTTTTTCTCTTTCTTAATGCCCATAGCCGTTACAACAACTTCACTCAATGACTGGGTATCATCTTTCAGGGTAACCGTATAGTCGCTTGCCGTTCCTACCTTCACTTCTTCCGTAGCATATCCAACAAATGAGACTACCAATGTGCTACCCACTGGAGCTTCTACCGAGAATTTTCCATCGATGTCAGTAACAGAACCTGTACTGGAACCTTTCACCAATACACTGGCTCCAATAATCGGTTCGCCTGCAACATCCACTACTTTACCTGTGATTGTTTTGGCTTGCTGAGTACTTTGGGAACTTAGCGCATTATCAGCAGCAACAACCGAATATGGCACAGACATCCCAAGCAATGCAAGCAACACTAATGATAAGCAATAATTTCTTTTCATAAGCTCTTTTTTATTTGGATTTATTTGCAAATTTATAAATTAATTCAGCAAATCAAAGAGAGATGTATTTAAAATATATTAAATAAATATTAATATATTTGCTTTTATAATTTTAAAATATTGGCAAATATAAAACAATAAACATTATTATTTCTTATCAGATAAGTAGCGTATATAATAAATGGCTACACGTTTATTATCATTCTGTTAATTCTTTTATCACATTTTTGGAAAATAGAAAATTACTGAAAAAGCGGCAGTATTATTAACAATCAAAAACAAACATTTATATCCACAAAATACATAAAATAAAAAAAATATTAAAACAGAAGTGCAAGCAATTAGAAAACGTGAGTGATTGGAAACAAAGTTCCCAAAGTACTATTTAATCTTATAAACTATTCAACCTTTACTATTTTCCTATAGGTTGTATCCGCCTTCTTACATCCTTGGATATTTCCAAAAACATATAATTCAATCTGCCGGAATGAATGCCCTTTTCATTCTCTTTATATTTCCGACTTGCATACTCTTTAGACTTATCAAAGGTTATACGGGACATCTGATTCTGCGTTTTTCCCACCATAGTAGAATCCAGCCGTTCATCAGGAAAGAAATCGTCCAAATCCACATCCCCAATCATGGTGGTCTCAAGAAATTTCATATCTTTATGATTTGCATCAGTATAATAACCAACAAACATATGTCCGGGTGTACGTACCAGTATCGGCTCGATATTTATGGCACGCAGCAAAGAAGCAAACAGAACACTCCCATCCACACAATTAATTTGCGACGACTCCAAGGCATCATCGAATGTACGAACACGTTGAGAGAAAACCACATTGCTGGACAGGCTTGTATTAGAAACCGAACTATACCGGAAATTACGTTTCTGCAAAACATTCCACAAGGCATAAACCTGATTATCGACAGCCTCAGGACTACCCTGATAACCGAGGAAACGATTCACAATACGAGTATTCAATGCCTCCCGTAGCAAATGGTCTATCATAGGATTTTCTTCATTGACATAAGCAGCAAAGAATATTCCGGTATCATGAAATCTCGTACCTCCCGTAACATACCCCAATAAACACTCATTGATACTGCGCACCGAAAAAGTACGTACCCGCTGCCCCAACTCTTTCCTATTCATCTCTACCGTAACGGCAACGCTAATCGGCTCCGCCTGATTATTATTCTTCAAGGCTTCATAGTTCCAGATAATATCGGGATAGATTGTATACTCGGTACGTGGCCTTGCCAATACAAACTCCGAAACGGAACGGGAAAAGAAAGGGGTTTCCGCAACTTCTATCCTCACCCGGCTATAAGCCTTTGCCGACCGGACTTTCACAGCGATACAAGATTTTGGGTTTCCCACAAACATCGAATCAGCCGGCACAATCACCTGGGCATCTGTCGTTGCAACAGACAAAATGCTGGAAGGAAAAATATTCCCACCCAATTCATCCGTTATCTCAAAACCGGAACGGAAAGGAGCAACGTTCAACCAAATCGAACCAATGATTACAACAGCCAATACAGCCACTATTAACGGCATACGCCACTTAGATTGTCCCCACCTCTTTATATCCATTAATTCTTTCATATAGAAACCCTTTTTAAAACAATACAAAGATAATACTTAATTAGTTGCAAGAGAGATTTTGTAATCGCAATGTAATACTTGTTTCATTCCATCGTAACAAAAACGCCGCAATTTTGTCGAAGAAAAGAAATAAAGTTTAACTTTGTAATAAAGAGACTCTGTACGTCTCTCATTACATTAATTCAGAAATACAATGAACGAATATCGGATTTTAGTAGTAGACGACGAAGAAGATTTATGCGAAATCTTAAAGTTCAACCTTGAGAATGAAGGCTACGAAGTAGATACCGCAAACTCTGCCGAAGATGCCTTGAAAATGGACATCAGTACTTACGACCTGCTATTACTGGACGTGATGATGGGGGAAATTTCCGGATTCAAAATGGCAAGTATGCTAAAGAAAGAAAAGAAAACGGCCAAGATTCCTATCATCTTTATCACAGCCAAAGACACCGAAAATGATACGGTAACCGGATTTAATATAGGAGCAGACGACTATATCTCCAAGCCTTTCTCCTTACGCGAAGTAGCAGCACGCGTTAAAGCCGTATTACGCCGTACCCGGCAAACTGAAACGGAGCGCGCACCTGAACAAATTGCCTATAAATCATTAGTGCTTGATATCATCAAAAAGAAAGTAAGCATAGACGGAGAGGAAGCCCCCCTCACCAAAAAAGAGTTTGAAATACTGCTCTTGCTACTGCAAAACAAAGGACGCGTATTTTCCCGCGAAGACATATTGAGCCGCATCTGGAGTGACGAAGTATATGTGTTGGACCGCACTATAGACGTAAACATCACCCGCCTGCGCAAAAAGATAGGAATATATGGCAAATGTATTGTAACTCGCTTAGGATATGGTTATTGCTTCGAAGCCGAATAATGACAGACATTTCCTGTCATTCAGCCGGAAGTTATTTCTTTCGGTAATCTCATTATTTCTTGTCTTTGCAGCCTGCTTTATTGCTTATCAATATCAACGGGAGAAAGAGTATAAAGTAGAACTGCTCGACACGCAACTCCAAGACTATAACGAACGCCTGCAACAGGAGCTGCGAAGTATTCCGGACAGTCTATGGACATCTACTTTAAACCGGTATATAGCCAAAGATTCATACAGAGACCTTCGTGTCACTATCGTAAATTTACAAGGCCGCGTCCTTTATGACAGTTACAATGAAACTTCCCAAGAAGCATTCAGCAATCACATTAATCGTCAGGAAGTCCAAAAAGCATTAAAGAACGGCAAAGGATATGATTTAAGGCGCACCTCCGAAACAACAGGCATACCCTACTTCTATTCGGCAACTCTCTATCCCCAGTATATCATTCGCTCGGCATTACCCTATGATGTAAACCTGGTAAATAGTCTGGCTGCCGATCCGCATTACCTCTGGTTTACAGCTATTGTTACTTTATTGCTGATATTCGTTTTCTATAAGTTTACATCCAAACTGGGTACGGCAATCAACCATCTGCGGGAATTTGCCAAACGCGCCGATAAAAACGAACCGGTGGAAACCGATATACAATCTGCTTTCCCGCATAATGAACTTGGCGAAATATCCCAGCACATTATACAGATATATAAACGTTTGCGGGAAACCAAAGAAGCGTTATATATCGAACGTGAGAAACTGATTACACACCTACAGACTTCTCGCGAAGGATTGGGTGTATTTACTAAAGACAAAAAAGAAATCTTAGTCAATAACCTCTTTACACAATACGGCAATTTAATCTCCGATTCCAACTTGCAAACTACCGAGGAGATATTTTCCATTTACGAATTTCAAAAAATCACCGATTTTATCAGTAAGGCACAAAGAAGACCTTCGGATAAAGAAGAGAAGCGTCTCTCCATCAACATCAATAAAAACGGGCGCATATTCATTGTAGAATGTATCATCTTTCAGGATCTGAGTTTTGAAATATCCATTAATGACATCACACAGGAAGAAGAACAAGTACGTTTGAAACGCCAACTGACACAGAATATTGCACATGAACTGAAAACCCCTGTAAGCAGTATTCAAGGGTATCTGGAAACAATTGTCAGCAATGAAAGCATCCCTCGCGAAAAGATGCAGACTTTCCTTGAACGGTGTTATGCCCAAAGCAACCGGCTGAGCCGTCTATTACGGGATATCTCCGTACTGACACGTATGGATGAAGCAGCCAATATGATTGATATGGAGAAAGTAGACATCAGCATGCTTGTCACCAATATAGTCAACGAAGTATCATTGGAACTGGAAGAAAAGCATATTACGGTAGTCAACGGTTTACATCCCAAAATACAATTAAAGGGTAACTATTCATTACTCTACTCCATATTCCGTAACCTCATGGATAACGCCATGGCTTATGCAGGAACCAATATCTACATCAACATCAACTGTTTCCGTGAGGATGAGAACTTCTATTATTTCAGTTTTGCGGATACCGGAGTAGGCGTTTCACCAGAACATCTGAATCGTTTGTTCGAACGCTTTTATCGTGTAGACAAAGGACGTTCTCGAAAATTGGGCGGTACAGGCTTAGGGCTTGCCATCGTAAAAAATGCCGTCATCATTCATGGCGGAACAATCTCCGCCAAGAATAATCAAGGTGGCGGACTGGAATTCGTTTTTACGTTGGCAAAGGAGAAATAATTTCTTTTATTCATTTTGGTTTGTTACTTTTTTCATTATCTTTGCGATGCATTGGTTTGCCGCCTTTTTTCAAAGGAAGCGATTAAAAGGGAATCAGGTGCAAGTCCTGAACAGTCCCGCTGCTGTAAGTTTTACATAATGTTGCAGACAATGAATTCTCTCTCCATGCCACTGGAAACGTTTTCCGGGAAGGCAGCCTGCAACAGAAACAAGTCAGAAGACCTGCCATGCATTATCTTATCATTGCTTTCGAGGAAAAAGCGTTGAGTCTAATGAACGGGATAAATTCTATCCAATCATTTCATTCATCAAACCTCTTTCAAAGAAAGTAAAAGAGAATAAACTCTGCCAAGTTTATTTAAATGATGTCCGGTCGAAGTGATTCGCCCGGACATTTGTTTTACAGAAAGTCATCAAAAACATTGTTCATCATCTATAAAATCATTATATTCGGCACATAAAACACAAAAACGGATTTATCCGTTGACCCATTGTCTAACTTATAAAAAATAATCTATGGAATTACCATTTGCCGAATCATGGAAAATCAAAATGGTGGAACCTATTCGTAAAAGTACCCGCCAGGAGCGTGAACAATGGTTGAAAGAAGCCCATTACAATGTTTTTCAACTAAAATCAGAACAAGTTTATATCGATCTTATCACCGATTCGGGAACAGGAGCCATGAGCGACCGGCAATGGGCCGGTATCATGCTCGGAGACGAAAGCTATGCCGGGGCTTCTTCTTTCTTCAAATTAAAAGAAGTCATTACCCGCCTGACCGGTTTTGAATATGTCATTCCTACACATCAGGGACGTGCTGCCGAAAATGTACTATTCTCTTATCTGGTTCATGAAGGAGATATTATCCCGGGAAATTCTCATTTTGATACTACCAAAGGACATATCGAAAGCCGAAAGGCAATAGCATTGGACTGTACGATAGATGAAGCACGGCAAACGCAACTGGAAATTCCCTTTAAGGGCAACGTAGATCCTGCAAAGCTGGAAAAAGCATTACAAGAACATCACAGCCGCATACCATTTATCATTGTTACCATTACCAATAACACAGCCGGCGGGCAACCTGTTTCCATGCAAAATTTACGGGAAGTCCGGAATATTGCCGATAAATACAATAAACCTGTCATATTCGACTCCGCCCGTTTTGCCGAAAATGCCTATTTCATAAAGACACGTGAAGATGGTTACCAAGATAAGAGCATAAAGGAAATAACCAAAGAGATGTTTGCCCTTGCAGACGGTATGACAATGAGCGCCAAAAAAGACGGCATCGTAAATATGGGAGGATTTATTGCAACCCGCCGACAAGACTGGTATGAAGGAGCAAAAGGATTCTGCGTACAATTCGAGGGTTACCTTACTTATGGCGGTATGAATGGCCGAGATATGAATGCACTTGCCATCGGCTTGGATGAAAACACCGAATTTAATAATCTTGAAACCCGTATTCGCCAGATAGAATATCTGGCTAAAAAATTAGATGAATACGGAATACCGTACCAACGTCCCGCCGGAGGACATGCAATCTTTGTAGATGCTCCCAAAGTCTTAACACATGTTCCTAAAGAAGAGTTTCCTGCACAGACTTTAACCGTCGAGCTATATCTGGAAGCCGGCATACGCGGATGTGAAATCGGTTATTTACTTGCCGACCGTGATCCCGTTACCCGTGAAAACCGCTTCAACGGACTGGATTTACTCCGGCTGGCTATTCCACGCCGCGTGTATACCGATAACCACATGAATGTAATAGCCGCTGCACTCAAAAATGTATATGACAGACGCGAAACAATTACAAGAGGAGTACGTATTACTTGGGAAGCTCCGTTAATGCGTCACTTTACAGTACAATTGGAAAGGCTGTAACTACAAACTCAATGTCAGGACAAAGTCTGAAAACAAATAGTAGTAAATCTGAAAAATCTGTTTCTCCGCCGTACGGTATTCGGCGGCGGAGAACACACCTTGTTCGTCAGGCGTAAAAGGCATTACATGCAAATGTTCCCGAAAATCGACATCGGAAGCGTTCATACATTTAAACATGGTTTCTTTTGCAGACCAGTGAAGCAACAACGACCAGGTTTCCGTACCTTTGAATAAGGATTTTTTTTCATCTTCACGCATGAACTTATGCGCCACTTTCCGTACCCGCTCGCTATAACACTCAATATCAATCCCGACTCTTTTCCCCGGTTCACCTAACAGGACCGCTACATAACCTTTGGTATGTGAAATACTGATGGAAAAAGAGCCGTCTGCCAAATAGGGCCCGCCATTGGAATAATAGTGTATTTCTTTCTCTTCGCCAAGCATTGTATATAATAATACACGCACAGCCAGCCACTCCAACTTACGAGAAACGGCTGTAAATTTTCCAATACCCTCTTCATATTTTTCTTTATGAGGAAGTAAAGCAAGCAGTTCTTCCAAACTTTCACTTGTCTTCCAAATCCCCCACTTATATGAACTCTCTGTATATTGTTTAAAAACAGGCATTACTTCTCTGTTTCTGAACCCTCCCGTACCGGTTCATTTATTGTAAATTTCACCTTTAAGATACGGCGGTTATCCATTTCAAGAACCTCAAATTCATAATAACCATAAGTTACTTTCTCGTGAAGCGCCGGAAATTCCCCTTTCAACTCAAGTAAAAGCCCCGCTAAAGTATCGGCATCACCTGCCACTTCATCAAAAGTTTCTTCATCTATCTTGGTTATCTTATAGAAATCCGTCAGTTGTGTTTTAGCCTCAAACACCCATGTGTGGTCATTGAGTACGGCATAAGTACGTTCTTCATCATCGTATTCGTCACGAATCTCCCCAACAATCTCTTCAATAATATCTTCCATCGTAACAATACCCGATGTCCCTCCGAATTCATCCACCACAATAGCGATATGAATCTTGTTTGCCTGAAAATCACGCAGCAAATCATCAATCATCTTGGTTTCCGGAACAAAATAAGCCGGACGAATCAATGATTGCCAACGGAAATTATCTCCTTTATTCAAATGAGGAAGCAAATCCTTGATATAAAGCACCCCTTTTATATTGTCACGTGTTTCCGCATAAACAGGAATACGCGAATAAGCGTTCTCCACGATGCACTTTAACACATCCTTAAAAGAAGTGCGAATTTCCAAGTCAACCACATCCAGACGCGATGTCATGACTTCCTTAGCTGTCTCACCTCCAAAACGAATGATACCCTCCAAGATATTGTTTTCTTCCGAAAGCTCGGCTTTATCCGTCAACTCCAATGCATGAGAAAGTTCGTCTACTGAAATATTATGATTCTTACGCACAAAATGCTTATTAAGAAACGATGTGGAACGCACCAATATCGACGACAACGGATAGAATATGGAACGGCATGCCAGAATGCCGGGAGCTGCAAAACGGCAAAATGCCAATGTTTTTTGCGCTGAATAAATCTTCGGCATAATCTCACCGAAAAGCAGCAACAGAAAAGTCAATACAACCGTTAGGATTAAAAACTCCGCAATAACCGAATGAAATTGGAATACATTCATAAAAAAGAAATTACAGAGCATGATAATGGTCACATTCACGAAATTGTTCGTAATCAGTATCGTGGCCAGCAGTCGTTCTGTATCATCCAACAAATTTCTGATTTTCTCATCAGAAGGATGTTTCCCCTCTTCAATAGAATTCAAATCGGACGGCGAGAGTGAAAAAAATGCAATTTCGGAAGCCGAAGCAAAACCGGAAGCAAGCAAAAGCACACCAGCCAATACAATAGCTATAATAGCCGAAACAGAAGGAGTATGTACGGTTATACTGTTAAAAATATCTGCCAATTGGCATAAATAAGCGTCTGGGTCCAAAGATTTTGGTTTTAGTTAAACAATTAGAACGGTAAATCGTCCGTTGGATTATTTTGTGCAGGAGCAGCCTGCGAGTGTGTTGACTGTACAGGAGCAGCCGTTTGTCCGGATATACCTGCCTGCGGTGTAGTTCCGGGCGCTGCGCTTCTTGCAGACAGCATTTCCATGTTATCTACAAAAATCTCCGTTACATAGCGTTTTGCACCGGTCTGATCATCATACGAACGGGTCCGTATTTTACCCTCCACATAAAGTTTGTCTCCTTTATGCACATATTTCTCAGCCGTTTCTGCCAGTCCGCGCCAAAGGACAAGATTATGCCACTCCGTACGTTCAGGAACTTGCGTTCCGTTTGCCAATGTATAGGCACGGTCTGAAGTAGCCAAGGGGAAAGTAGCAACAGCCACACCGGTATCGAGATACCTCACCTCGGGGTCTCTGCCTACATTTCCTAATAATATCACTTTATTTACTGACATACGCTTTCAATTTTAAAATTTGTTGCCAAAATTAGCGAGAATAACAACATCATGCAAGAATACAGCCAACTTTTATAAATACTTCTCCAAAAAAGCATGTACCAAGCGAGATACCGGATACTGCTCCAAATCTTCCATTCTGATACACTGGTATTCCGAAAAAGAACGGGAGTTCTCCGGCAAAACGACTTCATAAAAGTTAGCGTATATCACCCGATGGGACAGCACATGTTTCACATTTCGAAACACCAAACGTACTTCCGGTACCTCTCCTTCCGCTATAAGTGAGCGAAAGGATGCCGATGATAAAAATTCCTCTTCCGATAGATTTCTATCCGCTTCAACCAATGGCAATTCAAACAGGTTTTTCCAAATATCATCAGCCGTTCGTTTATGTATAAAGGTACACGCGCCCATGCGTACATATATATAATTAAAATAACGGTTGGACGTCTTTGTTCTGTGTTGCTTCACGGGAAGTTGCATAACCTGCCCTTTCGATAAGGCGGAACAACTATCCGCCAAAGGACAAAACATACAGTTAGGAGACTGTGGCGTACACTGAATAGCCCCAAAATCCATTATAGCTTGATTATAAGCAGCCGGGCGGGATTTATCGAGCATTTCATCAGCTAAAGCAGCAAAGAGCTTCTTTCCTTCCGTAGAGTCAATAGGCACATCAATGCCGCAATAACGGGAAAGCACTCGATACACATTTCCGTCCACTACTGCATAGGGCATATTATAGGCTATGGAACAAATGGCGGCAGCCGTATAATCCCCTACCCCCTTCAAAGCCCGCACTTCCTGATAGCTTTCCGGAAACTTACCGTTCATACTCTTAGCAGCAGCATGCAGATTACGGGCACGAGAATAATACCCCAATCCCTGCCAATACTTCAAGACCTCGTCTTCCGAAGCCGAAGCCAAAGTTCTCACATCTGGAAAACGGCGGATAAAACGAAGAAAATACTCATATCCTTGTACCACTCTCGTCTGCTGCAAAATAATCTCAGAAATCCATATCCGGTAGGGATCAGTAGTGCCTCTCCAAGGCAAATCACGTTTATTATCCGCGTACCAATCCAATAAAGCTTCAGTCAATCTATTCATATATAGTTTCATACCTCAAAAGGACACACATCCTTTTTCAAAAGAACAAAAATACAGTTTTTCAGTCTAACAAAACCTAATGCTTTGACTTTTTTCAAAAAATGTCCAAAATATATTTTTTAGAGCCGCCAAAAAGCTATATATTTGCAGTCCAAAAAATTAGAAAACTATAGTAATAATATTTTTTTTAAGAAAAAAATGACTAAAGCTGATATTGTAAACGAAATTACAAAGAACACCGGAATCGACAAAGTAACAGTGCTTGCAACCGTTGAAGCGTTCATGGACGCAGTGAAGGCATCTTTATCTAAAGATGAAAATGTTTATCTCCGCGGGTTTGGTAGTTTTGTAGTAAAGAAAAGAGCTCAAAAAACAGCTCGTAACATCTCAAAGAACACTACTATCATCATTCCGGAACACAACATTCCGGCTTTTAAACCTGCTAAGACATTCACCATTGCTGTGAAAAAATAATAAACAATTAGTATTAACCCATAAAATTTTGAAGCTATGCCAAGCGGAAAGAAGAAAAAAAGACATAAAATGTCTACGCACAAGCGTAAAAAAAGACTAAGAAAGAACAGACATAAAAGCAAAAAGTAATTTTTAGTCTGAAGGACAAAATAAAGAACAAACTTGTGAAGCTAATTGTCTCGCGGGTTTGTTCTTTGTTTAAGTATCAAACCGGTTCGTCAATGTAAAAAAGATTGATGTACCGGTAAATCTGAACAGAAAACATCTGTATAACAAAAATGTAAAAGCAAATTATTGTGACAAGCGAACTCGTTGTAGACGTACAGCCCAAAGAAGTTTCCATTGCTTTACTCGAAGACAAAAGCCTGGTGGAACTCCAAAGCGAAGGAAGAAACATTTCCTTCTCTGTGGGCAACATGTATTTGGGACGTGTCAAGAAATTGATGCCGGGCCTGAATGCCTGCTTCGTGGATGTAGGTTACGAGAAAGATGCTTTTCTTCATTATCTGGACTTAGGTCCTCAATTTAACTCATTAGAAAAATACGTAAAGCAAACTTTAAGCGACAAAAAAAAGCTTAATCCAATTACCAAAGCAACCATACTTCCCGACCTTGAAAAGGACGGAACAGTATCCAACACACTCAAGGTAGGACAAGAAGTAGTGGTGCAAATCGTAAAGGAGCCTATCTCAACCAAAGGGCCGAGACTGACTTCCGAACTCTCCTTTGCCGGAAGGTATCTTGTATTGATTCCCTTTAATGATAAGGTTTCCGTATCACAAAAAATTAAATCAAGTGAAGAGCGCGCCCGCCTCAAACAACTGCTGATGAGCATCAAACCCAAGAATTTCGGTGTCATCGTCCGCACTGTTGCTGAAGGTAAACGCGTGGCCGAGCTTGACGGAGAGCTCAAAGTTCTATTAAAACATTGGGAAGAAGCTATTGTCAAAGTACAAAAAGCCACCAAATTTCCGACACTGATTTACGAAGAAACCAGCCGCGCCGTAGGTTTGTTGCGCGACTTGTTCAATCCTTCTTTCGAAAACATCTATGTGAACAACGAAGCTGTATTCAACGAAATCAAGGATTACGTAACACTCATCGCCCCTGAACGGGCAGGAATTGTAAAACTGTACAAAGGACAACTTCCTATTTACGACAATTTCGGTATCACCAAACAGATAAAATCGTCATTCGGCAAAACCGTTTCATACAAAAGCGGGGCTTACCTGATTATTGAGCACACCGAAGCGCTTCACGTAGTAGACGTGAACAGCGGTAACCGCATCAAGAATGCCAACGGGCAGGAAGCCAACGCACTGGAAGTGAATCTGGGAGCCGCCGATGAACTGGCGCGCCAATTGCGGCTAAGAGATATGGGTGGTATCATCGTGGTGGATTTCATCGACATGAATGAAGCCGAAAACAGACAAAAGCTTTACGAACGTATGTGTGCCAATATGCAGAAAGACAGAGCACGACACAACATCCTGCCACTCAGCAAATTCGGATTGATGCAGATTACGCGTCAGCGAGTACGTCCGGCAATGGATGTGAATACTACGGAAACCTGTCCAACCTGCTTTGGTAAAGGCACTATTAAATCGTCCATCCTCTTTACGGACACTTTAGAGAGTAAAATTGACTACCTTGTCAACAAACTGAAGATAAAGAAATTCTCGTTACACATCCACCCGTATATCGCTGCCTACATCAATCAGGGAGTTCTCTCACTGAAACGGAAATGGCAAATGAAATACGGATTCGGAATCAAGATTATTCCAAGTCAGAAATTAGCATTTCTGGAATATGTTTTCTACGATCCGCAGGGAGAAGAGATTGACATGAAGGAAGAAATCGAAATCAAATAAAAGAAACGGCGAAGTCTGATAAGATACTTCGCCGTTTTTTTTTGTTTATCACAGTGCCAGACGGTAGATTTCCTTACTGTCCTGTTTAGTCAGTTTCACATAATTGCCCACAAACTCTCCCTTATTACGATGCAGGCTATCCGCCAAGCGGTCTATATCGGGATTCTCGATACCCAGTTCCTTAAAGTTAACCGGCAGCCCTATAAAACGGAAAAAGTGTTTCAAACGGGACACACCCGCCAATGCCATCTCTTCCAAATCCTCCGATTCGGGAACACCGAAAACACGGTTGGCAAACCGGGCTATCTTTTTCGGATTATGTCCAGCCATAAAAGTCATCCATGCCGGAACTATTACAGACAGTCCGGCGCCATGCGTAACGTTGTAAATCGCACTGACTTCATGTTCCAGAAAATGCGAAGCCCAATCTTCCTCGCAACCCACACCACAAGTCCCGTTATGAGCAATCGTTCCACACCACATAATATTGGCGCGCGCACCGTAATCTCCCGGATTTTGTTTTATGCGATAAGCTTCTTTAATGATAGCTGTCAGCGTACCTTCACAAAGACAGTCGCTAATCTCCACATCCTGCGTATTAGTAAAATAACGTTCCATGATATGCACCATCATATCGGCAATGCCGCAAGCCGTCTGAAAAGGCGGCAATGTATAAGTCAATTCCGGATTCATAATGGAAAAGACAGGGCGCAACAATTCCGGCACACGCAAGCTTAGCTTTTGCAGGGTATCCACTTTCGTTATCACCGAGTTGCCCGAGCCCTCGCTACCCGCAGCAGGAATTGTCAGCACAACAGCAACTTTCAATGCTTCCGTCACTTTTGCCTTACCTATAAAGAAATCCCAAAAATCACCCTCATAAGGTACACCGGCAGCGATAGCCTTTGCTGTATCAATTACAGAACCGCCTCCTACCGGGAGCAGTAAATCAGCCTGTTCACGACGGCAAATTTCAATCCCCTCATACACCTTCGTATCCACTGGATTAGGTTGCACACCCCCCATCTCGCAATAACGAATACCGGCTTTCTGCAAAGATTGCTTCACTCTGTCCAACAACCCGCTGCGCAGCACGGAACCGCCACCATACACAATCATTACTTTCCGTGCCCCATACTTACCAGCCAAGACACCGACTTGCATTTCCGTGTCCTTGCCGAATACAAATTCGGTAGGACTGTAAAAGACAAAATTATTCATATACCTATAACATAAAAACAGATTAACGCAAATATACGCAGAGTTTCAATATAAAGAATGCCCCTGCGTAAATTTGCGTTAATCCACACCTTATAATTTATCCTATATACCGACTGTATCTTTCAAAGAAACGCTTGAATACGCCCCACTTCATCAACCCTTGTTCAAATACCAGAATCCCCAGCAACGCACAGGAAATGCCCAACATCACATCAATCAGATAATGATGTCCGGAATAGACAGCCGTCCACCAGATACCCGCCATGATAACAGAGAACAAAGCTATCAGCCATTTCTTGCAACGTCCCATAATAGCGTATGCTACAGCCACCACCATATAAGCCGCATGCAATGAAGGAACAGCAGCAAATACATTGGCGTTCCGTCCATAAATGGAATGAAAGACAGAGCACCCCAGCAGTTCGTCAAAGCGCCCCAGTCCCGCTACATTGCCCGGAGTATTGAGAACCGGCTCAAAGCCATAATTCATGGCATACCAGGGCGGTGCTGCCGGATGAATATAATATCCGGCAAACCCGATAAGATTTACCAGCAGAAAGACCATGGCAAAGCGAAGATATACCTTGCGTTCGCCTTTCAGATAAAGCCACAGACCGAATGCAATGGGAACAGGAACCCAGCAAAGGTAGAATATACCGGCAAAGAAATCGCCTACCGTACAGTGATTCTGTGCAAAATACTCGCAAAGAATCAATCTTGTCCCATCAATCGAGATACCGAACAAGGACTTCTCCGCCTCATACAATCCCTGCACATCAATAGGATTCACCTCATAGTTGGGATACACCCGCATCCAGTCGTAAGAAATGCCAAAGATGATAAAAGGAAGTAGCGCTACCGCCAATTTACGGGTTGTTTTTCCTGCAAAAAAGAGTATCAGAAACAGTCCCGTCATTAAAAGATGCTCTGTACGCAACCCTATACACACGGCTGTCAGCAACAAGAACAGTGCTGTAAGGAGAACAACAGGCAACGCTTCTTTGACAGAAGGAAAAATATCTTTTCTCATTATTGTTTCTTTAATAATTTATAGCAATGCGCAATGCGAGCGAATGCTGTCAGATTAGCAAGAACGGCTATCACGGCCATAGGAACAATCAGTATCAGCATCGGGTCGAACGCCTTGCAATCTCCGAAAATACCACAGCACAAAGCACCAAGGCTGGTCAGCACCACACGCTCGGGACGCTGCATGAAGCCTACTTTACATTCCAGTCCCAATCCTTCGGCACGTGCACGCACATAACTCACCATAAGCGAACCGACCAATGCGACAAAAGTAATCATCGATCCCCACAGATACCCTTGCAAAATCAGATAATAGAAAATACCGAACAGCGTCACCATCTCGCTATAACGGTCGAGCACCGAGTCATACAATGCTCCGAACGTAGAAGACATATTACCTACACGCGCCACGCGCCCGTCCATCATATCGAACAAACCGGCAAAGAGAACTATTCCTCCTCCCCAGCCCACATAAGCAAGCTCACCCGGTTTATACATGCCCGCATACACAAATACGCATGCAGCCACGATGTTCATCACCAATCCGGTAGTAGTAATAAAATTAGGCGTAATGCCTACCTTGATCATTCCATGCACAACCGGATTTATAATCTTATAAATCAACTGTTGCAGCCAATCTCTATAATTCATATCAGTTCTATTTAGTCTCTAAAATATTGTCGTATAAATTTCCCGAAATTATGATTACGATATACGAATACCCGTTGCAGATGATAGTTCCAGAAGAACGCCACCAGAATGGCTACGATAATCTTGGACAGGATAAACACATCGTTTATATAATGTCCCAGCAATCCGTCCACCCAGTGCATACCCGTCAGCCACTCGGTCAGGGCAAATGTGCCCCATGTATTCAATAAAATACTACCTCCCCAGACAAAAAGATACTTCAGTGCAACATGCGTCTTTTTGCAGTCGTCCGCATGAAATACCCACCCGTAATTGATAACGCAATTCACCACGCCGCCAACTACAGAGCCCAGAAAAGTAGCATACAAATAAAAAAGTCCGGATAGTTTAACCAGCAGAATGGTCACCAAGAAATCTATGAGACTTGCCACGTATGACGAAAGCTGAGCCTTGATAAAGACCCAAACAGCATGACGCCATCCTGCAAATCCCGGTTTTCCTTTCAGCTTATCAGCCATCTTACTCCGATTAAGACTACAAAGCTATAAATTCCCGCCAAGATATCGTCCATCATCACGCCAATTCCGCCCGGAAAACTTTCCATGCGGCGGATACCTAACGGTTTGAATATATCAAACAGACGAAAGAGGGCAAAAGCCCCCAACGCATACCAGACATTTCCAGACGGTGCTGCCAGCAATGCAATCCACACTCCTACCATTTCGTCCACCACCACCCGTGACGGGTCCTCTCCCCAGAAAGGTTCAAGACGATTGGTTGCCCATACTCCCATTACCGTAAAAAAGAGAATAAGAGCCACCGTCAGCCATATCAGGCATATTTCCGAAACAATGAAAGATATTCCGAACCAGATAAGCACGGCCAGTAAAGCGCCTGCCGTACCCGGAGCGAAAGGAGAAAAGCCCGAACCGAAGCCCGTACCGATGATAACCGGGAAAAAAGAGGGTTTCTTCATTGATAAAAAGTGATAGAATAATAAAAGTGACAAGATAATGCGGTGATAAAGTCATAAAAGTGGTAAGGCAGTAAAGTGATGAAATTTCAAGCAGAAACTTGCCAATCACTCTATCGCCTTATCACTTTTATTACCTTACCGTTTTCTTATTTTAGTCCAAATAGCTCGGTGCAGTTTCACCTACCATATTGCGCAGGGTTTCTTTCACCATTCTCCATTGTTGGAACAGGTCATGTACCGGTTCGTGTTCAAAGTCGTGCATCGGGCTCTTGCAGAAGAATGACAGCCAAGTCTGGATACCGCACATACCGGCACGCAGAGCGAGGTCACTGAAGATAACCAGGTCGAGTGCGATAGGAGCTGCCAAGATAGAGTCGCGGCACAGGAAGTTAACCTTGATTTCCATCGGATAACCCATCCAGCCGAAGATATCGATATTATCCCATGCCTCCTTGTTGTCCTTACGGGGCGGGTAATAGTTGATACGTACTTTGTGATATACATCACCGTACAAATCGGGGAATTTTTCGGGTTCGAAGATATTGTCGATAACGGACAGCTTGCTGACTTCTTTGGTCTTGAAGTTTTCCGGTTGGTCAAGCACTTCACCGTCACGATTACCCAAGATATTGGTAGAGAACCATCCGCTTACACCCAGCATACGGGTCTTGAACATCGGAGCAAGTACAGTCTTCATCAAAGTCTGACCGCTCTTGAAGTCTTTACCGGCAATAGGCACATTCATTTTCTTGGAGAATTCCCACATAGCCGGAGTATCTACGCACAGGTTAGGAGCACCCATGATGAACGGAGCACCTTCTGCGATTGCAGCGTAAGCGTAGCACATGCTCGGAGAAATAACTTCCGTATTGTTTTCCTTCATTGCCTTTTCCAAAGCAGCGAGAGACTTGTGCTCTTCTGCCAGAGGAACATAAATTTCAGTACTTGCAGCCCACAACACGGCGATACGGTCGCAATTGTTGTTTGCCTTGAAAGTGCGGATATCCTCACGCAACTGCTCTACCATGTCCCAACGTGTAGCGGCATTCTTTATGTGCGTACCGTTCAGACGTTTTGCAAAATTGTGGTCAAAAGCGGCAGGCATGGGTTTGATGGCTTTCAACTCATCTTTTACGAGGTTCAAGTCCTTTTCTTTCAAAACCTCTGCATACATTGCAGCTTCATACGCATCATCAGCGAAAATGTCCCAACCGCCGAAAACGATATCGTTCAAATCAACCAAAGGCACTATATCCTTAATCAGATGTTCTTTGCCGTCCTGCATACGCATAGTAGCCATTTGTGCGATTGAGCCTATAGCTTTTGCCAACCCCTTACGGGCTGCTAATGTACCTGTAATCATAGTGGTTGCAACCGCACCACCTACTCCGACTACCAGTACGCCTAAACGACCGGTTGCCGGCTTAATGTTTTCTTTCATTGCCATTGAATTATTTTAGTTTAAAAAATTGCTCAAATTTAGGGTATTTTACCCAATATAGATTAGTCTTTTTATCCGATTTAATGCTCTGTTAGTAAGATTTAAGTTAAAACGTCATGTGCAGACTGATTCTAAGCCCGGATTTATCTATATTAGGTAAATCGCGGTAAGTCAAACGCCATACATAATCCACCCGGAGCACTTTTAAAATATTCTCAACACCTACCCCTACCTCCACGTACGGAGTGTGTCCCATAGTAGTGCTTCCTGCCGGAAAGGCAAACAATCCTTCACTGAATTCCGGATTGTTCTTGTCGCTCAGATTTCCATAAATTCCCCGGCAGGACAACACTTCGCGCCATTTCAATTTTTTCAACAACGGAATGCGGTTGAAAAGGAAACCGTTCAAAAAGTAAGTCACATCCCACGAGGCATATTCATCGTTCATAAATTCCATTGCATTCATCAGCGAGTAAGACTCCGGCTGAATGGTGTAGGACAAGTTGGCATTGGGAATGATAAGCAGCGGAAAAGGAACTTTATTCCACACCTTACCGGCTTTCAGTATGACGTCCGTATATCCGAAAGCCGAGAACCAGAAACGTTTCTGAAATCCTGCCTCCGTATAATGATAGGTATAGTCTCCACCCAGCACTCCTTTGGCAGCCATTGTATGCGTCAGCGTAAATACCGGAGCATCCAAAGATACCGGAAAACGGTTCCACTGTGTCTGAAAGAACTTCTCATTAGGAGCATAACGCAGTTTAAGTTCCAGTTCACTGGTCGAAATACTTTTTACAAACGACTTATCTTCATCCTGCCTGATGAAAGGAATGAGATGCGAAGATTCATCTTTCCGCAGACGTGTAGTCACTTGAAAGGAGAAGCCCGAATGAAATTCGTTCGTATACGTCAGTTCTGCTTTCCGCTGATAGCCGATACGGTCGTCCTTCTGGCGTTTCAACGCCAAGAAAACGTTATCCTGACTGGTATAGAGATAATGTTGCCCATACTGGTTGACATCGGACAGATAACGGAGTTTCAAAGAGTGAATCGGAAACTCATTGGCATACTCTTTTTTCTTATGGAAAGAATATTCCAGTTCCGCCAACCCTTTCACACGTTCGTCGCGGAAACCGTACGCCACATATCCCCTGCCGAACAAATGCGGATTAAGCCATGCCGTTGTCATCCCACCGGCACGCACACGCACTCCTTCCAGCGCATTACCGCTGATGGTGGTGTTCATCATACCGATATAGAACAAAGGAGCTTTCTCCTTAGGTGCGGGAATATATCCGGTAAACAGCACCTTCAGCACCTTCTCCGTCCAATAATAAACCGGATAACTACGCAGTTGCGCCATCATCTTGTCTACGGAAGTCTCTTTCTTGCTCACTTCCGCAAGGCGGTTGGCATCCCAATAAGCATCGGAATGAGCGGAAGAGTCCATGCCTTCAATCACCTTCTCGGGTTTTCGGAACGCCTGCAAGGCATCGGCAGTAGGTTCGTAAGCATAATTCCGGTAATAGACATCCCGTTTGGCATAGATGCCGTCGCTGTTGTCCACCAATTTGAATTCCGTCGTGATGCTTTCATTCATAAGTTGCCTTGTACCGTCTTCCGCACGGTCGAAGTCCTGTTCTATCTTCATGTAATCCACAAAGTTCAGATTGATTTTCTGAGGAAAGTTCATCACTACACGACGCACGAAATACGTGCTGTCCAACATGACGTACAGATGCCCCGTAAAGCCGAACGACTCGGAGTTGAAAGGTACGAAAGTCAAGTCCACGCAAGGCTTTCCGGCAACGGTCAGCGTATCCATCAGATAGTATTTGTAGAACGAAGGGCCTAAAGATGATAACGGACTGACAAACTTATTGGTAAACAGCGTTATGTTGTTCTGATAAATATCCACGTCCGTCATAGTGACGCTGATGGCCTGCTCCATCCCCTGCTGTGACAGCATTTCGTCCACTCCCGCCTGCCGCCGCGCCTTCACCCATTGCTTTTCGCTGTGCGGCGACTTACGGTAATAATCCGTAGCCAGCAACTCGCGGTTGGACACCGCCAGTACCGGTTTTCCCGTCACGGCGGAAGTATCCACATAATCGGTCAGGAACTTGAACTTGCGATACAGCCACTTCTGCTGTTTCACACTGTCGAAGTTGTTAATGGCAAACGTCATTTTCTCATAACGCTCGCGCTGCCAGAAGTCGCGCTCATCCGGAGAATAATCATCCCGGTGCTCTATCATCTTCCGCACAAACTCCACTGCCGGATTGTTTTTCTTCTTGTAGCGCTCGCGTTTCGGCTTCACCACCACTTCATTCAGTGCATAAGTGGTGGGGGCAAGCGCCACTTTTATACGCTCCCCGCGTGCCGGATGAATCAGCCGGGTGTATTCATTATAGCCCACGGCCGAGATTACCAGCCGTGCTTCCGGGCGATAGGTCTTGAAGGAAAATACCCCCTTGTCATCAGTCATTCCCCCCTCTGTGGTTCCTTTCAGATAGACCGAGGTATATGGCAACGGCTCCCGTGTCAGCGAATCCGTGACAACACCTTGCACTATATATTGCGCCCTCACAGGAAGTGCAATTATCTGCAACAGCAGAAATACCCTAATAAACAACCTCATACCTTACCCATCTATCATTCAGTGCGCAAAGGTACGGAAGAAAACTTTTTCTAAAAGTCCGGTTTTGCGGAATAAATGTTCTAAAAAACCACTTTTATTCAAAACACTTCCCGTTAAAACCCGTTGTATAGCGAATACGACTTACAAAAGACGTACAAACCGACCTAAATACTTAATTATGGAATGGATTTTCAACCAACTCAGAGAACGTCCCGAATTAGCCATTTTCCTCACCATTTTTCTGGGGTTCTGGCTGGGTAAGCTGCGTATCGGTAAGTTTACTTTGGGAACCGTCACCAGCGTGTTATTGGTAGGCGTAGTGGTAGGGCAACTGAATATTGCCGTACCCGGCCCTGTCAAGTCAGTGTTTTTCTTACTGTTTCTGTTTGCCGTAGGCTACAAGGTAGGCCCGCAGTTCTTTCGCGGACTGAAAAAAGACGGATTGCCCCAAGTGGCTTTTGCGGTGCTGATGTGCGTATCTGTTTTGGGAGTAACCTGGCTGCTTGCCCTGCTCATGGGATATAACATGGGAGAAGCCGCCGGATTGCTTGCCGGCTCACAAACCATATCGGCCGTCATCGGCGTGGCCGAAGATACAATGGCAAACATGGGACTGGACGAAGCGCAACGGCAGAGCTACGTCAACATCATCCCCGTATCCTATGCCGTAACCTACATTTTCGGTACCGCCGGCTCGGCTTGGGTGCTATCGTCCATCGGACCGAAAATGCTGGGCGGACTGGATAAGGTGAAAGCCGCCTGCAAGGATTTAGAAGTCCGCATGGGCAACTCTCAGGCAGATGAACCCGGCTTCATTCATGCCGCACGCCCCGTCACTTTCCGCGCCTACCGCATCGAAAACGAATGGTTCAAAAACGGGAAAAGGGTCATAGACCTTGAAGTGTACTTCCAGCAACAGGACAAGCGCCTGTTTGTGGAACGGATACGCAAGGCAGGCGCTATCCGCGAGGTCAGCCCCAACGTGCAACTGGAAATAGGGGATGAAGTCGTACTAAGCGGACGCCGGGAATACGTTATCGGCGAAGAGGATTGGATAGGACCTGAAATACAAGACCAGCAGCTATTGGACTTCCCCGCAGAAAAACTGCCCGTCATGATTACCAAAAAGACCTTTGCCGGAAAGACCGTTTCGGCCATCCGCAACGAGAAGTTCATGCACGGTGTCAGTATCCGCAGCATCAGGCGTGCGGGCATCGACATCCCCGTCATGGCGCAGACCACCGTAGATGCCGGCGACGTGGTAGAGGTAGTGGGAACCAGGCAGGAAGTGGAAACAGCCGCCAGACGTTTGGGCTATATAGACCGTCCTACCAATCAGACTGATATGATTTTCGTAGGGCTCGGCATCCTTGTAGGCGGATTGTTCGGTGCACTATCCGTCCACATCGGCGGCGTACCAATCAGCCTGAGCACCAGTGGCGGAGCGCTGATAGCGGGATTGCTCTTCGGCTGGCTGCGCAGCAAGCATCCCACTTTCGGACGCATTCCCGAACCGTCGCAATGGGTACTGAACAATGTAGGGCTGAACATGTTTATCGCCGTAGTAGGCATATCGGCAGGCCCCGGCTTTGTACAGGGATTTCACGATGTGGGTATCAGCCTGTTCCTCGTAGGCGCAGCAGCCACCACTTTCCCACTGATTATCGGGCTGTTGCTTGCCAGGTATCTGTTCAAGTTTCATCCGGCCATCGCATTGGGATGCTGTGCGGGCGCAAGGACCACTACGGCAGCCCTCGGAGCCATACAGGATGCCGTAGAGAGTGAAACGCCTGCGCTGGGTTATACCGTGACGTATGCCGTAGGCAACACCCTGCTGATTATATGGGGAGTGGTTATCGTCCTGCTGATTTAATGCCCTGAAGACTTTAAGCAGATTACCTAATAAGTAAAAACTGTTTTCAAGCTTACTAAAATCTTTCCGTCCGATAGCTGTCGGACGAAAATTCAACAATTGTCGGACGATAATTCAACAGCTGTCGGACGAATGGAAAACAATTATCGGACGAATAGATTTTAGCATACCTGGAATTAGTTTATGCCGACTGTCACTTTAATTATAACGCTTTTTAAAAACTAAACTTCAGATTATATGAATACAAAACTTTTAGAAAAGAAGATGGAGAATATCAGTCCCTTTGAACTGAAAAACCGTCTTATCGACATGGCAGATGAAAGCCTGAAAAAGACCGCCCGTACCATGTTGAACGCCGGGCGCGGTAACCCCAACTGGATTGCAACCACTCCACGCGAAGCCTTTTTCCTCCTGGGAAAATTCGGACTGGAAGAATGCCGTCATGTCATGTTTCTCCCCGAAGGCATCGCCGGCATCCCCGAAAAACAAGGTATTGCCGCCCGCTTTGAGCAATTCCTCAAAAGCAATACCTACCAGCCCGGAGCCAAACTGCTGGAACAAACCTACCACTACATGCTGATGCAGCATGCCGTCGACCCCGACAGCCTCGTACACGAATGGGCGGAAAGCGTCATAGGCAACCAGTATCCTGTGCCCGACCGCATCCTGCAATTCACCGAAATGCTGGTATGCGACTACCTGAATCTGGAAATGTGCGACAACCGTCCGCCTCGCGGAGCTTTCAACCTGTTTGCCACCGAAGGCGGAACAGCTGCCATGTGTTACATCTTCGATTCGCTACAAGAGAATTTCCTGCTGGACAAAGGCGACGGTATCGCCCTCATGGTTCCTGCCTTTACACCTTACATAGAGATTCCCCAACTGGACCGTTACCGGTTCAAGGTGACCGAGTTGCATGCCAACCGCATGAGCAAAGACGGGCTGCATCTGTGGCAATACAGTGACGAGGATATAGACCGGCTGAAAAATCCGGCCATAAAGGCTTTGTTTGTCACCAACCCGAGCAACCCTCCCAGCTATACGCTCAGCCCCGAAACAATGGCGCGCATCGTAAACATCGTAAAGGAAGACAATCCCAACCTGATGATTATTACGGACGATGTGTACGGTACTTTCAGCCCGCATTTCCGCTCGTTCATGGCAGAAATTCCGTACAATACGCTTTGCGTGTACTCTTTCTCCAAGTATTTCGGCGCTACCGGCTGGCGCAATGCCGTCATAGCGCTGCACGAATACAATGTATTCGACAGACAAATATCCCGATTGCCGAAAGAGAAACGCGAAGCCCTCAACCGCCGCTATGCCACGCTGACCCTGCATCCCGAAAAATTGAAGTTCATAGACCGCATGGTAGCGGACAGCCGTCAGATAGCCTTGAATCATACGGCAGGACTTTCATTGCCTCAACAGATGCAGATGAGCTTATTCGCCGCCTTTGCCCTGCTGGACAAAGAAAACAGCTACAAGCAGAAGATGCAGGAAATTATCCGGCGCCGCTTGCAGGCTCTTTGGGACAATACCGGGTTTACGTTAGTGGAAGACCCCTTACGGGTAGGCTATTATACGGAAATCGACATGCTGGTCTGGGCCGAAAAGTTCTATGGAGAGAAGTTTGTGGAATACCTCAAAAAAACGTACAGTCCGCTGAACGTAGTATTCCGCCTTGCTCAGGAAACATCTTTAGTGCTTCTGAACGGTGGCGGCTTCGACGGACCCGAATGGAGCGTACGTGCTTCCCTTGCCAATCTGAACGAGAGCGATTATGTTACAATCGGCCAGGGAATCAAGCGGATATTGGATGAGTACGCAGAAGAATGGAGGAAAAACAGAAGTTGAGAATTGGGAATTCTCAATTAAACAAGATTCGGAAGCGGGTCAATCCGTCATTGTATGTGCGCAGGGAGAATGCACAACCGTGACGGCTCAGCACTTCCCTGATAAACACCAGGCCAATCCCCTGCCCGTTCGGCTTGGTGGAGAAGAAGGGACTGAAGAGTTTAGCTTCGGTCTCTTTGCTGATTCCGGGACCATTGTCTACGATTTCTATAAGAGCGGGGGCAGTGGTCCTTACCGTTATTTCGCCCTGCTTGCCTGCCTCTTCTCCGGCGCTTTCTATACTTTCGGCAGCATTCTTAATGATATTTACCAAAACCTGCTCGAACAGCGAAGCATCCAGGCGCACCTGCCCTACTTCGGGGTCGCATTCCAAGCGGAGAATAATGTTACGGTCATTGCACATTCCTTCCATAAAACGCTTGCACATGGATACCAATTCGTTCAGTTGAACCTGCGCTACCGTAGGTTCGGGTATCTTCACCACATCGGCAAAGCGGGTAATGAAACGGCTCATAGAGAAACAGCGCTCCGTACACACGCGCATCACCTCGCAAATGTCTTCCATATTTTCTTCCGTAGAAAGCGCCTGCTCCACCGTATCCAAGGTAGAGGTAATGCCGGCAGTGGTATTGTTCACCTCGTGGGCAATCATACGGATAACCTTTTCGTATGCACGCTTTTCCGCTTTCATCACTTCATCCGTCATGCGCTCTATCAGGAAGAAAGGATGCTTGAACCCTCTGTCTATAAACGAAGAATGGGTACACTTGTAGATATTCGCATCGTTCAACCGCACCACAGAAGTCGTTTCTTTAGGAATGGATGCCAGCTCTTCCGCCAAAGGCGAATCAATTTTATCCAGTTTCCTGTTCTGCGCCTCTTCCAGACGAACGCCCAGCATCTTTACAGCCATCGGATTGAGTTGTGACACCTCACCGTCCAACGTCATAATGACAACCCCCATAGGCGATGCCTGAATCAGCAAATCAAGAAAATGGTTCTGCTCGCGCATACGCAGACGCTCATTCTTGAGTTGTTCCATCATACGGTTGAAAACGTTCACAATACGGTCGGCCTCATACTGCCCCACCCTGCTGAGCCGGCTGCTGAAATCCTGCTCGCGCAACAACTCCATACCGCTTCCTATCGTACTCATCGGCTTGACAATCTTACGATAGAACACCGCCAGATAGAGCAGTATGAATACAATAATACCCTCCACAACATATAGATGCGTGGTCTGCATTTTGCCTGCCAGATATATCAACGCTCCACCCAGCCCAAGCAAAAACAATACAAGAATAAAAAAATAAAATTTAATACGCACGTGAGGTAGGGATTAGGGGTTAGTGATTAACGATTAGCGATTAGGGGTTAGGGGTTAGGGGTTAATGATTAGCGGGTAGTGATTAACGATTAGGGGCTGGTAAGCGACGACTAACGGTCAAGATTTAAATGACTAAACACTTATCGCTAAACCCTAATCACTAATCGCTATTTTATATTTTTCCAGCCTTCTGTATAGAGCAGCCCTGCTGATGCCCAGTGCCAATGCAACCTGACTGAGATTGCCTTTATGCTGTTCTAAGGCTTGCAGGATAGTTTGCCGTTCTATCTCATCCAGCGTCATGCCGGCAAAGGAAGTGCCATCTGCGGCTTTTGCAGGTTCGTCGTGACGTTGGTACTGCGATTCAAAATCAGAAGCATCCAGGGTTTGTTTTCCACTGACAAGAATGGTACGCTCCACCAGGTTTTTCAATTCGCGGATATTACCCGAATAAGGCAAACGGGATAGGAAGTTCAGCGCATCCGCTGAAAATTCGGTACGCGGCAAGCCGTTTACGGCAGCCTGACGGTCGGCAAAGTGACGTGCCAACAAGGGAATATCCTCACGGCGTTCGCGCAAGGCGGGCAGTTTTACGGTTATCAGATTGATACGGTAGAAAAGGTCTTCGCGGAATGTGCGTTCGGCAACCATTTTGCGCAAATCGGCATTGGTGGCGGAGACAACACGCACATCCACTTTACGCGGGCGGCTGTCGCCCAGCACCTCAAACGTCTGGTCCTGAAGCACACGCAATAGTTTAACCTGGCAGGACAAATCCAAGTCGCCTATTTCGTCCAGAAAGATAGTTCCTTTATTTGCCAGTTCAAAACGCCCTATACGGTCGGCACTTGCATCGGTAAAAGCGCCCTTCTTATGACCGAACATCTCGCTCTCGAACAGACTCTGCGAGATACCGCCGAGATTGACTTTCACAAAAGGCTGTCTGGTGCGCTGACTGTTGATATGGATAGCTTCGGCTATCAGTTCCTTACCTGTACCACTCTCGCCGGTAATGAGTACGGAAGCGTTGGTACGGGCTATGCGGGCTACGGTATTCAGCACCTCCATCAGTCCTTGCGATTTTCCGATGATGTGACTGCGGTTCAAACCCTCCGCCTTCTCTTCCGGCACTTCTTTCGGAGCGGCACTCAGTTCCAAGGCGGTTTCGATACGCTGCAAAAGGGCGGCATTGTTCCACGGTTTGGTAATAAAGTCAAAAGCCCCCGCCTGCATCCCCTGCACGGCAAGTTGGATGCTTCCCCATGCCGTCATCAGTATAACGGGAACATCGGGACGGAAGACCTTTACCTGTTTCAACAGCGTAAGCCCCTCCTCTCCGGTAGTGGAAAGTGTAAAGTTCATATCCATCAATATCAGTGCGGGAGATTCTGCACGAACTATATCCATCGCCTCACGGGGTCCCGGTGCTGTTTTTACCTCATAACCGGCACGCTTCAGCATAAAACTAAGTGAAGAACGTACGGCACTATCATCATCGACTATCAGTATCATAGTATTTTGTAGTTTGTTACTTGCAAAAGTAAGTTTTTTAGCCACAGGTCATACAGATTTGCATCATTTTTTTGTTATTTCCTTTATAATCGTACAAATCGGCATAATTTCTACCGGCATCAGCCTTTGATTATATCTTCAAAGTCGGCTTCCAACTCCATGTTCCGTTCAAAATCCCAAAGGGTCAGGCTACGGAGTTGATAGAAGTAATACCAATAATAATAAAGTTCGGAGATGTGCTTTTGCCGGGCTTCGTCTTTAGAGTTCTGCGCATCGTTGAGGTCAAGGGTACTTATTTTACCAATCATAAAAGTCTCTACACTGGTCTTGTAACGTTTTTCGGCTATCTGGTCCGCCTCTTCGGCTATTTCCAACTGCTGGGCTTGGTTGTTGAAGTTTGCCACCAGCAGGAAAATGTCCTGATTGAAGTCCATTTGTTCCTGGCGGATTTTGGAAAGTACCACTTCGCGGTTGCTCTTGGCTACCCTCACCTTGCCGCGACGTTTTCCCCAATCAAGGATAGGTATTTTTACACCGACCTTGACAATCTGGTTATCCAGCAAATCCTGATAGGCAGATGAGAACTCATAGTTTTGTCCGGTATAGCCAACGCTGGCAAACAGGTCTATACTCCTTAAATTTCCACGTGCCGTAGCCACTTCATAATCGGCTTCTAACTGGCGGCGACGTATATTCTGGGCAAACGAGTTGCGTTCCAAAGCCTTGTTCAGAACACGGTCGTAGTCCATTTTAATACCAGGAACGGAAGCAGGTATAACAGGATTCAGCCCCTCACTCTCCGACACGCCGAGAAACGAACGTAGCTGAAACATCTTGGCGTTCAAAGTGCTTTCGGCTTCGGTTACATCGGCTTTGCCTTGCAGAGAGTTCAGCTTGAGTTGCAGCAAGTCGTTTTCCGAAATCTGTCCCATTTTCCGTTTGGCAATGGCCACTTCGTAAAGCCGGTCTGAGTTTGCTTTGTTTTGCTGCGCAGTAACAAGCGCTTCCTTAGCCAGCAATAACTCGAAAAAATAAGTAATGGTCTTCATCGTTACCTGCTCCGTTGCCGAAATAAAGGCAGCCTTTGCCTCTGCATACCGGACAGGTTCGATACGGCGGTTCCACTTCAAACTGTTCACGCCGAATATAGGTTGCGTCAATTCAAGGCTTACGGGTACGGACATAAACTGTTTGTCGCCGCCGGAACCCAACTGCTTGATGTAATCGAGAGAAGAAGCCAGCGACAGCTTACCGCCTGTGAACCAAATGTTCTGGTCAATGGAAAGTGCACCGGACAACCCCAATGTATTGTTACGGACAAAGCTATAAGAACCGTCCGAGTTCTGATAGGTGCTGTACGACTTATTATAATTGGGCAATGTTCCCGTAAAATTTATTTCGGGCAACAGGTCTGCACGGAAAGTACGGTATTCCCAATAGGCTGTCTTCAATTCGTTGAGCGCCACGGCAGCATCTACAGATTGGGTACGCGCTAGTGCAATGGCTTCCGCTAAAGTGATTTCACGTTCGTGCGTCAAAGTATCATTCTGTGCCGAGGCAAACAGTGATATCCCAAAACAAGCGGCAAGTAAAATATTCTTTTTCATGTTCGGTCTTTAAAATTGTCGTTGACAGAAAAGCAAAGAGTGTGCCAAGCAGGCAGGAAAGTATTACGCAAGGGGGAGTGTCCGAAATCGGACACTCCCCCTGTTCGTTTGCGGACGGTTAATAATGACTCTGTTCCAAGTCAAACACTAAAGTACCCCTTTTGAGCTTGGCAATTCATAGTGATAAATATCGCGTTTCACCGCCATCTTCAAGGCTCTTGCCAGTGCTTTGAAGATTCCCTCTATCTTATGATGCTCGTTCTGCCCTTCCGCCTTGATGTTAAGGTTCATCCTGGCTGCATCGCTTAATGACTTAAAGAAGTGCAGGAACATTTCCGTAGGCATCTCTCCTATTTTCTCGCGCTTGAACGCGGCATCCCATACCAGCCAGGGACGTCCGCCAAAATCCAGACATACCTGACACAGACAATCGTCCATAGGCAGTGCATACCCGTAACGTTCGATGCCGCGCTTGCTGCCCAATGCCCGATACAGGCACTCGCCCAAAGCGAGGGCGGTATCCTCTATCGTATGATGCTCGTCTACTTCCAAATCACCTTTTACGTGAATGGTCAAATCCATGCCGCCATGCTTGCCTATCTGTTCCAGCATATGATCGAAGAAACCAAGTCCGGTATGAATATCACAATGACCGTTACCGTCAAAATTTACAGCCACGTAAATATCCGTCTCTTTCGTAGTACGGCGCACTTCCGCTTTCCGCTCACCGGCAAAAAGAAATTCGGCGACCTTATCCCAATCCTTTGTTGCCAAAACACAGACGTCCTCCAAGCCCTCACACGCAGCTTCACCACCGGCCGATTTCGGTTTCAGCATATTCGTATCTTCCTGTAAGAGGATAGCACGACATCCCAGGTTCTTAGCCAACTCCACATCCGTAGCACGGTCGCCTATCACAAAACTATTTGCCAAATCGTATTCAGGATTGTCGAGATACTTCGTCAGCATACCGGTACGCGGCTTGCGGGTTGGCGCATTGTCTTCGGGCATGCTACGGTCTATGCAAATATCATCGAAAGCAATTCCCTCACCTTCCAACGTCTTCATCATCAGGTTATGCGCCGGCCAAAAAGTTTCTTCCGGAAAAGATGCCGTACCCAACCCGTCCTGATTGGTAACCATAACGAACTCAAAATCCAGCCTGCTACGGACAAAACCAAGATTACGCATTACTTTCGGATAAAACTCCAGTTTCTCCAACGAATCCAATTGATAATCTACGGGCGGCTCTATAACCAACGTCCCGTCACGATCTATAAAAAGTACTTTCTTCATACCTTACTACTTTATACTTTATATTTCTCCAACGCCTCAACCAGCCTTTCATTCTCGTTTCTCGTACCTACCGTTACCCGCAGACAGTTTCCGCAAAGCGATACAGAATTACGGTTACGCACAATGATGCCTTCAGCCACCAGATAATTATAAATCTTCACCGCATCCGTCACACGGACCAGAAAAAAGTTTGCATCCGAAGGAAATATTTTCACCGTACAAGGCAGTTTCACAAATTCGTTTTCCAGATTCTCACGTTCTTCTTTCAATGTTTTTACCCAACGCTCTATTTCATAATAACGGTACAACATCTCCATCGCTTGTTTCTGAGTCAGCTGGTTTACATTATAAGGATACTTTATCTTGCTGAAAATCGAAATGATTTCCTGCGAAGCAAAAGCCATGCCCAAGCGTATGGCAGCACAGCCCCATGCTTTGGAGAAAGTTTGCAGTACAATCAGATTAGGATATTTGTCCAGTTCATCCAAAAAAGAAGGCGCCTCTGAAAAATCGTTATAAGCCTCATCCAATATCACCAGCCCGTCGAATTCGCGGATGATTTTCTCAATCTCACTCCGAAGCAAATCATTTCCTGTGGGATTATTGGGAGAACAAAGAAAAATCAGTTTCGTATGTTCATCCGCAGCCGCCAGCAACTTATCTGCCGAAAATTGAAAATCCTCGTCTAACAGTACCTTGCGGTACTCCACATCATTTATTTCGGCACATACCTGATACATGCCGTACGTAGGGTCTATAGCTACTACATTGTCTATACGCGGTTCGCAAAAAGCGCGAAATACAAGGTCTATTGCCTCATCACTGCCATTTCCCAGAAATATGCGTTCGGGGGAGATTTTCTTTACCTTCGACAGTTCTTTCTTTAGCTCCCGCTGCATCGGGTCCGGATAGCGGTTGTGCGGCATATTGTACGGATTTTCATTTGCATCGAGAAAAACGGATGCGGCAGCGCCATTATATTCATCGCGTGCCGAAGAGTAAGGTTTCAAACGCCGGATATTCGGTCGGGTAAGTTCTTCTAAGGTTCTCATGGACAGAAAGAGTTTATTTACGGATTATGAATTATCAATGATGAAGTATGATTTTTTAATTTTCAACTCCCAATTTATCAAGTCTGACAGTTACCGCATTCTTATGCGCATCCAAATGCTCGCTGGCTGCCATTTCCTCTATAGCAGGGCCAATAATGCGTATCCCTTCCGGCTTAATTTCCTGGAAAGTAATCTTACGTATAAAACTGTCAAGGCTGACACCGCTATAAGCTTTGGCATAACCATTGGTGGGCAGCGTATGGTTAGTACCCGAAGCATAATCTCCTGCACTTTCCGGAGTCAGAGAGCCCAAAAATACCGAACCGGCATTAACCACCCGCTCCGCAACGGACATATAATCCGCTGTTTCGATAATGAGATGCTCCGGTGCATAGGAATTGGTCAGTTCGACAGCTTCGTCCATATTGCGCACAACAATCAGTTTACTATTGGCAAGAGACTTTTCCGCAATCTCTTTACGGGGCAACAAAGCCAATTGACGCTCCACTTCTTCTTTCACCGCCTGCTGTAATGCCGGGGAAGTGGTAATCAGTATCGCCTGACTGTCGGCCCCATGCTCTGCCTGGCTCAGCAAATCGGCAGCTACAAAAGACGGATTGGCTGTTTCATCCGCCAGTACCTCTACTTCCGAAGGACCGGCGGGCATATCAATAGCTACATCACGCAAGCTCACCAACTGTTTGGCAGCCGTTACGTATTGATTGCCCGGGCCAAATATCTTATATACTTTCGGCACGCTTTCCGTTCCATAAGCCATTGCCGCAACAGCTTGCACACCACCGGCTTTGAAAATACGGTTTACTCCCGCCACCTTAGCTGCAAACAATACGGCGGGGTGTACTTTTCCATCTTTGCCCGGAGGCGTGCAAAGCACTATCTCCTTACATCCTGCAATCCTGGCTGGAACTGCCAGCATCAGCACGGTGGAAAAGAGCGGTGCTGTTCCACCGGGGATATACAACCCGACTTTCTCTATGGCAACTGCCTTCTGCCAACAAGTAACTCCCGGCTGAGTCTCTACCCGTTTACTTTCGAAGCGTTGTGCCGCATGAAACGTCTCTATATTCCGTTTGGCCAGACGAATGGCTTTTTTCAATTCCTCGCCTACCGATGCTTCCGCTTCCGCCTGCTCCGCTTCCGTCACAGCCAATGCGGTCAGAGCCACTTTATCAAATTTTTCTTCGTATTCCAATACGGCACGGTCGCCTTCTGTTTTTACACGGTCTATAATAGCCCGTACCGTATCAAAAAGGTTTTCCGTATTCATCACCGGACGTTTCAGCAATTCCGCCCACTGAGATTTATCAGGATTAGTAATTAAATTCATACCATTAACATTTAAAGTATCATTTTTTCAATCGGCAAAACCAGAATACCTTCCGCTCCCAATGCCTTCAATTTACCGATAATCTCCCAGAAACATTTTTCATCCAGCACTGTATGTACGGAGCACCAGCCCTCTTGCGCCAACGGCATCACCGTAGGGCTCTTCATACCCGGAAGTACGGCTATAATTTCATCCAGTCTATCTTTCGGCGCGTTCATCAGCACGTATTTCTTGTCTTCCGCTGTCTTTACCGCATTCATACGGAACAACAATTCATCCAGAATCTCCTTCTTCTCCTCACTCATATTCTTGTTGCCAATCAACAGAGCCTCGGATTTCATCACTACTTCTACTTCTTTCAGGCGGTTGCTCACCAAAGTAGAGCCGGAGCTTACAATATCAAAAATCGCATCAGCCAGGCCAATCCCCGGAGAGACCTCCACCGAACCGGTAATCACGTGTATTTCCGCTCTCACCCCCTGTTCTTTGAGGTATCGGGAAAGAATGCCGGGATACGAAGTGGCAATCTTCCTACCCTCAAACCACTGCGGCCCCGTATATTCAATATCCTTAGGCAAAGCCAATGACAGACGGCATTTGCTGAATCCCAAACGCTTTACAATCTCAGCATCTTCCGCCTTTTCCATGAACTCGTTTTCACCGACAATGCCCAAATCAGCAACTCCCGTAGCTACTGTTTGCGGAATATCATCATCGCGCAAAAACAATACTTCCAAAGGAAAGTTGGAAGACTGTACCAGTAACGTGCGTTTCGTTGCGCTTAGTTTAATATCCGATTCTTCAAGGAACGACATTGTTTCGTCAAAAAGACGGCCTTTGGCCTGTACTGCAATTCTTAACATGATATTATTTATATTTATGGTTTGCAAATAAAAAAACGAGGTTTACCAATGTTCGGTAAGCCTCGTTCATTATATGTTCTTCGTTATGCACATATCCTCATACGCCCACCGGATTATTCCTCAGGATAATAATGGTGATGATGTGCAACGATATTTTTCATACTTTTTCTATTTCTAATGCGACAAATGTAAACGATTTGTTTTAAACAAGCAAGGAATTATCACAAAAAGTTTGATTTTTCTTTCATTTTCATCAAACAAGAGGTAAGATTTCATCCGGTTCTACATCACAATGATGAAAACACATTTCTTTTTCCGCCTTTTCCTGCGGGAAAGTAAAATAGGTACATGTAGCCTCCGTACAGAGTTCGCCCATGCTGTCATACAATCTTGCTTCTATAACGGCAATATTACGTTTCTGCTCACGCAACGATGCCCGTAACACCAAGTGTATATCATTGGTAGATATGGACTTACGAAAACGAGTCTCCATTTTAGAGGTCACTCCTCCGGTCTGCAACTTACGGAACACCACCCAACCGCAAATTTCATCCAGCAATACGGACTGGATACCCCCATGCAACGTATTCAACCACCCCTGATACTCCGGACGGGGTTTCCAGATACTTACTATCTCATCACCGTCTTCATAGAATTCCATTCTTACACCTGCCTCATTATCGGGAGAACAGCCAAAACAATTATAACCTTCCATGTTTTTCCATGGGTTGATAATCTTCTTCATACGATATCTTTATTATATATTTCTTTCACAACTCTTCTGCCACATCATATCTTTCTGTATAGCCTTGTAAATCGTTATACATATACATTACCTTATTAAGGCGACTTGTGCACGAGCGGCAACTAAACCAGATAGTACAACTGTTATTAACAGATATATCCTATGAAAATCCATAATACCTTTACATCTGTTTTTCATTCACAATGCTTTTCACAAAGATACGAAATCTTAAAAATGGAATATTAGTAAGAATACAAAAAACAGTATAAAATCGGAATAAACGGTTAAGTTTTTCCGATTTCACACTGTTACCAATATTACAAGATATACTACTCTTTACTTCTTGCATTCCATACCAACAAAGCCAACAGAACAGACAACAATGCCGCACCTATCCAAAACCAATTGATATACGTAAAATCGTAAACCTCTACACCATCAACAAGCTGTTTATTACCCTCAATCAATACACCGCTCATCACATCCTGCAAACCTGCTCCGATATAACTGGCAATACCTACCACACCTAAAGCTGCACCCGAAGCATTGCGAGGAGCAATATCCACAGCCATTAATCCACCCAGAAAGCAAATTAGCACACCGATACCCAAGCCAAAGAGCATCATCGCTAAAGCATCCATCCAAAAATGTACACCCGGAACAAGCAGGAAAAGACATAGAGCAAACACATTCATCAAACCGAAAATCAAGGCAGGAATATTGCGACGACCACCAAAAAACCTATCTGAGATAACGCCGGAAAACATTGTTCCTACAATGCCGAATACCGAACTTATAGAAATAATGAAACTGGCATCCAACGTAGAATAGCCCTTCTCAGCCTGCAGATAGAAAACACCCCAGCTATTTACCGCATAGCGGCTGATGTACATGAAAGCACTACTAAGTGCAAGTATCCAAATAGCCGGGTTTCTCAATACCGCTTTTTGAGCACGATTGAACTCCTCCGTCTCTAAAGCATCCATCTCCTTTTTCTTTTCAGGAGCATTGACAGCAGGAAGTCCCTTGCTCTGAGGAGTATCATGGAAAAAACGCCAGACTACCAAAGCGCCAATCAGACCGACAAGGCCAGCACCCAGAAAACCGTAACGCCATCCCAGTGCACTTACAATAGAGGCTACGATAATGAAAGTCATTGCCTCACCGATGTTGTGACTCGCACTCCAAAAGCCGTAAAAAGAACCACGTTTCTTGTCCGTGAACCAACGGGACAAGCCGACCACACAAGAAGCAGCACCCATAGACTGAAACCATCCGCTGATACCCCAAAGAACGGCAAACAGAATAAAAGAATGTACAAATCCCAAACAGAGGTTCACCAAAGCAGTCACCAGCAAACCGGTCGACATAAAACGATTGATATTGCTACGGTCAGCAAGAAAACCGTTCATAAACTTACCTACAGCATAGGTAAAGAACAGCACAGCACCGATAATACCCAATTCCGTTTCCGAAAAAACGCCCTCATCTACAATCGGTTTCTTTACAACATTCAAGCTCAGACGACAAACGTAATACATGCCATAACCAAGTGTAGCAGCAAGAAAAGTAGACCACTGAAGACGTTTCAAACGCTGTTTCTGTTCGGACAAAGATCCTTCATTACAAGGTTTCGGTTGTGAAACCCTGTAAAAGTTTATTATATTCTTCAACATACTTTTAAGTACCCCTTACATCTCAATCATGCAACTTTCTTTTCCGTAAATAGTCCAGTAAGTAAGCAGGACGATCGGTTTGAATGATACGGCATCCTAATGTATCAATTAAGTAGCCATAACCTGAATCCGGATTCTGCAAAGACATATCATCATCGTGTCCGCCAGCCATTGTATCCCATAAAGTATTATACCAAATTAGAGAACGTCCGTTCAAGGTAGTTGCAAGTTTTTTAGGAAGCAAGTTTGTATCTTTTACAAATAGTAACTCAAAAGCAACTGGAGACATATCTTTAATAAAAGCCTCTATGTGTTTCTCGGCTCCAGAAGCATCAAGGTCAACAATCGGCATATAAATTACATCTTCCAAATAATCACCAAATTGTTTCTTCACTTCGGCAACCGGTCTTCTCCCTTTCATTATAATTTGTTTGGTAGTTCCGGTTTTCTTCATAAGCTCATAAATCTGATCAAAGTAAAGGTCTGCCTGATCCAAATTTATCATGATTTTTCCTTTAGCATGCAACAATGCCTCTTCCAAAGTCGGCACTTTGTGAATAGTACGGATATTACAACCATTTCTCAAATTCAACTTACGAATATCACTCAATGTGTTTTCAGAAACCAATCCTTTTCCGGTAGTAGTACGATCCAATGTGCGGTCGTGCATAAGAATCAGTTCGCCGTCTTTCGTTTTCTTAACATCCAACTCAACAATGTCTACTCCCATTTTAATAGCGTTATCTATTGCTTCCAACGAATTTTCAGGAAAATTACGCCAATCTCCACGATGAGCCACTACAATTACAGAAGTCGAATCGCGACTCATCAGCTTTTCACGAATCTGCGCAACATGATCTTGTGCTGAAAGTTGCAATGCTACAAAGACAGCATACAATAATATATATATTTTTTTCATTTCTATTATTTTTAAAAGCCTGGAGAGTTATCTCTCCAGGATAGTTTATTAATTACTCAACCGTATACCCTTCATTCTGCCAGCCGTCCTTATCACTGACATTCTCTATTTCTGTCTGAGGAATCGGATATAACTGACGATAAGCAGCTATTCCCGGAAATACAGTAGTCATCTGTCCGGTACGTACGATATCAAACCAACGGTCACATTCCAAAGCCAGTTCCAGACGCCGTTCTTTATATACAGCCTGACGAAAAATTTCTTTTGTAGATAGCTCTTCTAATGTCTTTCCCATGAGATTAGCATTAATACGAACTGCATTTAAAGCATCCAAAGCTTCCTGTGTAGGAATGGCAGAAAGTTCATTGGCAGCTTCTGCATACATCAACATCACTTCGGCACAACGCATAACAGGGAAATCCGCACTTGTTTCATTATTTGTTGCGGGAGCATCGAATTTACCCGGCCGCTGACCGCTTCCCGTTGGAGCTACTAACGCTTTCCGATTATCGTCACTATTTTCAAATTCAGCCTGTTCCAAAGATATTATATTACCGTTATCATTATTTCTATATCGATTATTCTGATGAACGGATTCTCCTACACCACCTTTCAGATACTGGACTGCAAAAATTATATCTTTACTAGTCTTTAAATTATTAGGAAAAGTTTGAGGCATAGGTACCAAAGATAAATTCCGCTTAGCATTGATATCAGCAACTACAGAAGTCAATTCATTAATCACTTCTTGATAGTTTTTCATGTATAAATATACTTTTGCCAACAAAGCACGTGCTGCATAAGATGTAGCACGCCCTCGCTCTGATTCATCCCACACTTCCGGCAAACCTTTAGCTACAATCAGGTCTTTGATAATCAAGTCATAAACCTCACTAACAGGAGAACGCTTGTTGTTACGTGCTTCAGCTACAGTCTGCGTTTTTGTAATAATAGGAACCTCTCCCCATAAACGCACTAGATTAAAGTAACACAATGCACGTACAAAAGAAGCCTGTCCTGCTATTTGCGTTCGTTGTTCTTCAGTCATTTGTACTTTCTCCATATTTTGGAGTACAAGATTACAACGATAAATAGTCTTATATAAAGAAAGCCATGCACCCGACAAATTGGAATTAGCCGGAGTTTCGGTAAATACCTCTATTTGATAGGTAATACCACCACTGGCACCAGAATTGTCATTCTTAACATTATCCCCCCGAACTTCCATTAAAGTCATGAACTTAGAACCATATTGATCACTCGATTGCAACTCATCATAAATACCAATAATAGCCCCTTCTAATCCCTTGACATCCGTATAAAAAGTTTCCTCTGTAGGAAAATCAACAGGTTTCAAATCTATAAAATCATTACAACCAGAAAGAGCAATCGCTGTAAAAATAGATATTATTATTTTTTTCATATTATAGTATTTTTAAGATTAAAACGTAAGGTTAACACCTATAGAGGTGGTTCTTGCCAACGGATAAACCCCATAATCCTCACCATTGGTAGTCACTGCACTACGATTGGAAACTTCTGGATTATAACCTTCATAGTGAGTGAATGTAAATGGATTTTGGAGTGAGCAATAGATACGAGCAGATTTTAAATAAACCTTCTTTATCCAATTTTCAGGTAATGTATATCCTAATGAAATATTCTTGATACGTAAATACGAACCATCCTCTACATGCCAAGTAGATGTAGTACCATTCTGTCCTTTGCTAACACGATTGGCACGCACGTTCATTCCACTTCCCGGCTCATCTTCCGACTTCCAACGGTTTAAAGCACCCTTATAATTATTCATATTCCCTTCATGATTATAAAAATAGCGCCGAGAAAGATTCAAGATTTCATTTCCTTGAACACCCTGAAATACGATGCCAAAGTCAATACCTTTCCAAGCTAACGTTGCACCAAAGCCGTAAGTAAAGTCCGGCATATAATTACCTACAATAGCACGGTCTGTATCTGAGATATCAAGCACTTTATCACCATTCACATCTTTAAACTTGAAGTCTCCGGGTTTCGTGTCTGCCAAACCGTAGTTTGTTGGAGAATCCATATAGTGCAAGGTTGCATCCACTTCTTCCTGATTCTTGAAAACTCCCTCTACTACAGGTAAATAATAACTTCCAATAGGCTCACCTACACGGGTTATAAAATAAGCATTACTCACTGAACCGGAAGAAATTATATCTGCATTACCAGGCCCGAGCTCCTTTACTTCATTGATGTTTTTCGAAATATTAAAATATACACTCCAATTAAAATCACCCATCTTCTGGTTGGTAGCAATATTAAATTCCACACCTTTGTTATTGACTTTACCAATATTTTCCAGACGAGTCTTATACCCTGTTGTCATCGGAACCGGAACATCCAATAATAAATCATAAGTATTACTATTGTATAAGTCCAAACCCAAAGTCAGACGGTTTTTAAATAATGATGCATCAAAACCAATATTAACTTGAGCTGTCTTCTCCCAATGTAGTTCAGGATTAGGCATACTCTTGGGGGCAGCTCCCTTAACAACATCTGCACTATTCCCACCTAATACATAGCTGTAATAAGCAACTTCTCCCTGAGCCCCATAATTGGGAATACGGAAATTACCCGTCAAACCATAACTGGCACGAAGTTTCAAATCATCAATAAAGGTCAATGATTTCATAAAAGGCTCTTCCGTTAAACGCCATCCCGCCGATACCGAAGGGAACCACCCCCAACGATTATCCTTACCAAAACGAGAGGCACCATCTGCACGAAGTGCTCCAGTAACCATATATTTACCTTTATAATTATATTGGACTCTAGCAAGTCCTGAAAGCAAAGCCCACTCAGAAGCATGAGAGTCTCCGCGCGTTACAGTACCGGCATTCAGAGTAGGCACATTATTTGTTATAAATCCATTAGCAAAAGCGTATGTACTCTCATCGCGCTGATATTGCATAGTCCACCCTGCCAACGCAGAAATAGAATGCCCTTTAATATCCTTATTATAGGTTACAGTTTGCTCAAACAACCAATTATACATCTTAGCCGTTTTGGCTGTTGCTTCAGGCTCAGATTCCGGATTACCTTCCGTATTGGCAACAGGAATAGTAGATGGACGAAATGTATCTTGTGAGCTGTTGTAAATATCTATACCAAAATTTGCACGATATTTTAATTCGGGCATAAAAGCTACTTCTCCATAAACATTACCAAATATACGGGAAGCTTTTGTTTCATCCTTTTGCAACAAAGCCAATGCTACCGGATTCCACACTTGAGTTTGGCTATTTCCTTTTTTAACAGAACCATCCTCTAGTGTCGTCTGGGTATTCGGACTCCAAGCATTCTGTGCAAAACAAAAAGAACCATCAGCATTGTAAACAGGAAATATAGGAGCACTATGCAAAGCTGAAGCAATAATGCCACCACCATCCTTATTATAAGCACCATCAGAGTTCACTGCATTCTCTATCGTTACAGACGGATTTAAAGAGAGCCCAAACTTAAAAATACCTTCAGTAACATCCAGATTAAAACGAGAACTATATCTCGTAAAATCACTGTTAATAATTACACCGTCTTGTGACAAGTAATCTACAGAAGCATAATATTTTATCTTCTGACTTCCACCAGATACCGAAACAGAATGATTCTGCATACCTGCCGTACGAAAAATCTCGTCTTGCCAATCTGTATCAACCAATCCCTTTTCACCCCTTAGATAAGGTAAGATTTCAACCGGAACAATCGTATTATAATCATTACCGGTATTTTGTAAACGTATGGCATTACTATCAGTAATACTAAAGGCCAAAGGCTGTTTATTTTGAGCGATACGCTTACGGTTTACCGCTTCCATTTTATCTACATAGGTATTATTTCGAGCGTCGTTTACCAAATCGGCATATTCGTAAGCGTTCAGCATATCTATTTTTTTAGATACAGTCTGCCAACCATAATATCCATTATAAGAAACCGTAGCTCGTCCTTCCTGTCCTTTCTTGGTAGTAATCAGCACTACGCCATTAGAGCCTCGCGACCCATAAATAGCAGAAGAGGAAGCATCTTTCAGAACCTCAATAGACTCCACATCATTCATGTTGAAAGTATTCAGTTGCTCTTTGGCAAGAGGTACTCCATCTACTACATACAACGGTGATGTTCCAGCAGTAATAGTACCTGTACCGCGCACCTTAATTTGTAAAGAAGAACCCGGTGCACCTGTAGATTGTGAAACTTGTACACCCGGCATTTTGCCAACCATTGCTTCAGCCATAGAAGTTACAGGCTGTCCTTTCAAATCACTGGCACGTATACTGGCAATAGCAGTTGTCACATCGCGCTTCTTCTGTACACCATATCCTACTACTACAACTTCATCCAGCAATTCATTATCCTCTTTCATCATTATTTTATCAAGTCCTTTGCCATTGGCTTTCAACTCTACTGTCTGATAACCGATATATGAAAAGGCAAGTAATGCATTTTCCGGCACATCTATCAAATTATAATTTCCATCCATATCAGTAATTACACCATTAGTAGTGCCTTTTACCAATACACTGGCACCAATGATAGGTTCACCATCTTGATCGACAACTCTTCCCTTGAGATTTCTCAGTTTTATACCTTTCGAAGTGCCTTGTCCGGTTTTCTGTTTACCAACAGATATTGTATGATTATCCCTATTGAAATACAATTTTGTCTGTAAAGTAATACGCTCCAAAACATCCTGTAGAGAGGCATTTGATACTTTGAGGGTAATGCGGGGAGCTGAATTAACAATTTCTTGATCATAGAAAAACTTCAGTCCTGTTTGTATACTCAATTGATTAAAGACATTTTCTGCCGTTTCGTTCTGAACATTTAATGTTATGCCCTTCACTTCTTGCGCCTGTATATAATAACTTGTAAATGAAAAGCATATGAAAAGTAAAAAAGCTAAAAATGAATGTACATTTTCAGATTTCCTTTTTGTATTAGGAAGATTATTCATAAATTTGTGCGTTTTAGTAATTGTAATAAATTATTTAAAACAAAGGTTTGTAATACACGAGACGCTATTCACACGGGTCGAAACGAATGAATATCTGTCCGGATTACTAGTATAGGGGCTGCTCTGAGAGATAGCTCCTATTTTTTGGCAGATTAAGATGGTGGTTTCATATCCGATATAGATTAATGTTTAACAATACAAATATAATACACTGTAGTTCTCAAAGACAGGGGTGTATTTTATATTTTTTCACTATTTATAGAGCTGAATCATATTCCCCATTCTCTTGTAATGAATACCGCTTGTATACTCCACAGCCTGTAATACAGCGTCCAAACTCTTATTATCATGTTCACCAGAAATGAGATTGTCAAAATTCTGTCCCTCAGCAAAAGTAATGCGACAATTATACATACGCTCCAATTCTTTAGCCACATCATGTATCGGAGTACTATTGAAACGTAAATTACCTTTTCGCCAAACCGCCATAGTGCGTTCTTCGCGCCTCTTATTATATTCTCCTGAAACAGTATTGATAAGCACCTGCTCTTTAGCACGTAGACGCATCATCGCTTCCGGCAAATCAACCTGGACTTTACCACTTTCCACATCTACTGATACTACCTCGTCCGAAGAATAAGATTTGATATTAAAACAAGTACCCAAGACACGCACATCGAAGTGGCGGGTATCCACTATGAAAGGCTGCTTCTCATTATGATATACGCGAAAATACCCTTCACCTTCCAGTTCTATTCTACGTTCCTTACCGGTAAAACGATCTGGATAGTGAACACGCGAACAAGAGTTTAATATCAATGTCGTACCATCGGGAAGCTGTACTTCCTTGCGTTCGCCAAAAGAAGTAGAAGCCTCTAAATAAGATACCTGTGTTCTATCTATATAGCGAATGTAACTAATACTGCCAAATACAAGACAAACCATCGCAGCCACACTTGACACAGCCAATGCAGCCCGACGAATCCACATACGTTTCTTATGCTCTATACGCTTTAATAACAGTCGCGCCTCTTTTTTATATTGTTCGCGTTCAAGGTCTGTCTGCGGTGATTGCAGGGAAGTTTCTTCCCATACTTCAGCAGCCAGATCCTGAAGCATATCTGTATCATACTCCGAAGTCTGTAACTCATCCAACAACTTACGGGCATCATCCATTGTATACAGATCGTCCAAATAACGACGCAGCAGTGATTTATTATTTTCACTATTTTTCATAAAATATAATTCTAAATGAAGCAAGATTATTAAAAATAACCCTTTGACATTAAGATATACACATAAGAAAAGAATGACTGGGGTGTGATTAATATTTTTTAATATACACTGTTAACCAAAAGCCTTTATTAATAATAAAATCATGATTATCAATAATTTAAAACACAAAAAGCACAAAATAAAGTCAGTGATTCTACATAAATAAGCAAGTTCAAATCAATATTTTTTGTCGAATAAATACCTGAATTTATCATTTTATAAATTCAAACAAATAAGAATCAAAATCAAATCAGAACCTACTATCGAATTCTTTTCCAAATAAGCACGCAGTGTTTTCAATGATATGGAAATGGATTCTTGTACCGTATTAACAGAAATACCTAATACTTCAGCTATTTCACGATGAGACATTTGTTGCTCCCGACTCATCTCGAATATTTCACGTTGGCGAGGGGTCAACTGTTGCAATGCACAGGAAATAAATTGCCGCAAGTCGTTTGCTATAATTTCATCTCTTGTTTCGTTGGTATAATTCACAGCTTGTGAAAGTATCTGTTCCCTTAATTTATCTTGATAAGACAAATCGCGTAGCTGATTCAGTATACGGTTTCGCACGATTGTATACAGGTAAGCGGAAAATGAAGCATCCGGATTGATGAAACGGCGTCCCTGCCACACTATTGTAAAAGCATCCTGAAAAATATCTTCCGCATATTCACGCGATTTCAAAAAGCGCATAGCAAAGTATATCAAACGATTCTTATAGGCAGCATAAAGCTCACAAAAAGCATCTTCTTCTCCTTCAATCAAACGAAGTACCAAAGAACGTTCATCACTAGGAATTTTGGTTGCGTACATACTGTATTTTTAGATTTTGCGACAAAGGTATCGTTATGATGTTACAAACCTATGTAAAATTCAGGAAATAAAAAAGGAAAAGGACGTATTCTACTCTTTATTAAACAGAAATTCACTATCTTCGTATCAATAAAGCAATAATAGAATGCTAAGAGGAATCTGCTTTTGCATATGTATGTCGGTGATGCTTTCTTTGTTTGCCCAAAATGAAGAAAGCAATTTTATTGCACCTGACCGTACTGTCCATAAACGTTCGGAAATTATCAAAAGAGCAATAAAAAAATTCCTCGATTTCAGCGATTTCGACACAGCATATATCAGCCCCAATCGATATAACTACGCCTTAATGCTCGATCATTTCACTAATTACGAATACTATTCCGTAGGAAGCGGTACCCCCGAACCGCAACGTTTGCGTTTCTCACCAAAACCACATAATAAAATAGGCGTTTACTTTGGCTGGCGCTGGCTTTTTCTAGGATGGGCTGTCGATGCAGACGGACTTTACGGAAAGAAAAACGGAAAAAAAAGAGGCAGAGAGTTCGACCTCAGTCTTTACAGTTCTAAACTAGGTGTGGATATTTTTTATAAACGTACCGGAAACTCTTACAAAATACACAAAATAACAGGGTTCTCTGACCGTATTCCAACCGATTATTCTGAAGATTTCAACGGGCTGAAAGTAAAGATGAAAGGGTTGAATCTATATTATATATTCAATAACAGACGCTTTTCTTATCCTGCCGCTTTCAGCCAGTCCACCAACCAGCGGCGCAGTGCCGGCTCTTTTATTACCGGATTTTCCGTATCTGCGCATAATCTGGATTTTGATTACACCCAATTGCCCCCTATCATTCAGGAAACGATGAATCCGGGTATGAAAGTAAATCATATAAAATACACCAATATCAGCCTTAACTTCGGCTATGCCTATAACTGGGTATTTGCACGCAACTGCCTTGCCTGCTTGTCACTTAATCCGGCAGTAGCCTACAAAACCTCACGCATCAGAAAAGCGGAAGAAGAAACAGACGAATGGTACAAAAACTTCAATATCGACTTCATCCTGCGTGTAGGTATCGTGTACAACAACAGCAAATATTTTGCAGGTACTTCATTCGTAGGCAGAACATACGATTATTACCGGAACAATTTCTCATTGAACAACGGCTTCGGGACACTGCAAGTGTATGCAGGCTTTAACTTCTGCTTGAAAAAGGAACACCGCAAGAAAAAACAATGACAGCCCGTTCTCATCAGAAAGAATAAGTACAAGCCACTCCTACTATATTTTTTCGCGCCTTACTCTCCCACTGACGGCAATAAAAGACGTCCGCTTCCCAACAATCAGAAAACAACGGAAGCACCACCCCGCCACGATAACGCATACGCTGTACATCAAACCGTTCTCCACGGTTCAATCCGTTATACATTTCAACAGAAGCATAAGGCTCTATCTTGCATTTCGGAATATCATACGCCAATTTAACACGCGAACGCCAACGAAACTCATCGCCACTGCTGTCGAAAGTATGTTGAAAACGCTCACGAAGTGAAACCTTCAGTCTTTGTACACGCGTGGAAAGCGTTCCGTCAAAATGATAACGGTGACGGAATTTCCAACCGGCTTCTCCACGATTGCGGTAATGGATTTCGTAACCGGCCGCTACTTTCAGAAAAGGAAGCACAGAATAGGCTCCACCCACATCCAATCCCCAGCGGTCTGTCTTACCCAAATCATCCTTTGTACGCCATTCCAATTTTCCGGACAAGGTAAATGCCGGCTTTACTTTATATTTAAAACCGGCACTTGCCCATGTAGTAAAGTCTTTCTCCTGTGCATGCAGAAAAGCAGGTACAATACATAATACCACTACTACCAAACCATAGATTTTCCACGTATAAGAATCCTTTTTTATCATAACTGTTCCTGAATATATCATTTAACATTGATTTCACGTGTGCAAAGCTAAAGATTAATTCTGTAACAAAACTGTAATATCAGATTTCTTTACACAAAACCGATTGTTACGGCAAAAAATCCAAGTTGTTTTTTCAGGATAGCGGAATTATGGCTAAAAAACGACTTGCCCGTGCGAAATTTCTTTCAAATGCTTCTCTATCTTTTCAAAGAAGGACGCCAGATGCGACCCATCTACAAAAGCATGATTCACATATATGGAAAGCGGAAAGACCAGACGCTCTCCGCGGGACACCACTTTACCGGCAGTCATCAACGGATGGCTGCAGCCGTTACCGGCTTCGGCAACGGTATAAGTAGTTGAAGTGAAATACATCTTGGGCACCGCACTCAAATGCACCACATCGTAATCACCTTGTTGCATCAATACCCTTTCAGCGTTATAAGGGTCTCCGTCCTCAGGGATGTTTGTAATCAGTGCATAGGCCTCGGCATAAAAATGTTTGAAGTCTTCATGATAAGGAATACGAACCGTATAAAAAGTCTTTCCCGGAACAGCTATCGGAGAAATAATGTCCACCCGATCATGAAAAACGACCTGTCCGTTCTTGTCTGTACGGTAACGGAGTTCGTCCACCTCGTTGGCTGAACGGAGAACCGCATACAGGTAATAAAGAAAAAAAGAGTGTCCGGACTGTTTTGCAGCAGCACTGGCCTCCGTACAGTCTATCTCGGTAGTCACCGAATACCATGAATTTAAAAACGTTCGGAAAAAGCCGTAATTGTCACGACGTTCCCAAGTGTCAATGTCGATAATGTGTTTCATAAATAAAAAACGGATTATGAAAAAAGGACGCTTATACAGCATCCTTTTTCCAATTTAATTTATCATTTCTCTTTTTTGTAGTTCTCCAATCCGGTCTGCAAGAACTCAATGTACTTCGGAATACTCTCATCATACGAATATGACTTATTGAGCGGTTTGCCTTCATTGTCAATCAACACATAGAAAGGCTGCGCATTTGCACCGAACTTTACACGCTGCAAATAACTCCACTTATCGCCCACCGTACGCAAAGTACGTTCCGTACCATTCTCCATAATCTTCACCGGTGAAGAAAGCGGAGTTTTGTTATCTACATAAAGTGTAATGAGTACATAGTCATTATTAATAATATCGCTAACTTTAGGGTCGGTCCATACGGCAAGTTCCATCTTACGGCAGTTCACACAACCGTAACCGGTAAAGTCAAGCATCACCGGCTTGCCATGCTGGCGGGCATACTCCATACCGAGGTCGTAATCATCGAACTTGGCATGCACCTCATTATTGTAAAGATTGAAATCCTGAGTCTGCATGGGCGGCGCAAAAGCGCTGACAGCTTTCAACGGCGCTCCCCACAAACCGGGAAGCATATATACGGCAAACGCCAATGAGGCCAATGCCATGAAGAAACGGGGTACACTGACTTTTGTGTCATCATCATCGTGCGGGAACTTGACTTTGCCCAACAGATAGAATCCAAGCAGGGCAAACAGCACAATCCATAAAGCCAGGAATGTCTCACGGTCGAGTATGCGCCAACCGTAAGCCAAGTCAGCAACGGAAAGGAATTTCAACGCAAACGCCAATTCCAGGAATCCAAGCGTTACCTTGATTACATTCATCCAACCGCCTGATTTGGGCATTGACTTCAGCCAGGACGGGAACAATGCAAACAAAGTGAACGGCAGTGCCAAGGCAATGGCAAAGCCCAACATGCCAATAGCCGGAGCTATCATGTTACCGGTAGTGGACACTTGTACCAACAAGAAACCGATAATAGGACCTGTACATGAGAATGACACCAATGACAATGTAAATGCCATTAAGAATATGCTCAGCAAACCGCCTGTTTTTTCTGCTTTTGAATCCACGGCATTACTCCATTTGGAAGGAAGCGTAATTTCAAAAGCCCCAAAGAAAGAAGCTGCGAAAACGACCAGCATCAAAAAGAAGAAGATGTTAAAAACAGCATTCGTCGACAATGAGTTCAAAGCATTGGCGCCAAATATCCCGGTAACCAACAGCCCTAAACCAACATATATCACTACAATAGACGCACCGTATGTCCAGGCATCGCGGATACCTTTCTTCTTATCTTTACTGCGTTTCAGGAAGAAGCTGACAGTCATAGGGATAATTGGCCATACGCAAGGCGTAAACAAAGCCAGCAGTCCACCTACAAATCCTGTGATAAAAATATAAATCCAAGACATATCTTCCTGTGAAACGGTTTCGCCTAATGCTTGCAGTTCATCGATAACCGGCTTCCAAAGATCGGTGGTTCCATCACCGGCAACATTTATTCCGGTATTGCTTTCCGCACCGCCAATAACGGCCATAGCTGCGGTTTGAGCGGTATCAGAAGATTTTTCCAATTCTACATTTCCGGCATCCGCAGCCTTATCGGCTGCCGGTCCATTAACGGTTGTACCTTCCGCCTTGCCCGAAAACTTAAACGGCACTTGTGTAGGCGGTAAACAATTCTCATCATTACATGCGCCATATTCCAAAAAACCTTCTACCTTATATTCGCCACCGGTCAGTTTCAACTTCTGTACGAACTGAGCGGTATTTTCAAAATAGCGCACTTTCATTTCAAACAACTTATCGAATGCAGCCACCTCTTTCCCTACCGGTTTTAATTTTCCGACAAGTTCCGCACCTGAAATGGACTCGACATTGAATGTGGCCGATATAGGTCCGCCATCGCCCAAATCGGTCGAGTACACATGCCAGCCCTTATCAATAGTTCCGGTAAAGACAACTTCCGCTTCACCAGCCTGCAAAGTCTTTAATTCCGACTTAAACTTAACCGGCTCTTGTATCTGTGCTTGTACCACTACGGCAAACAGCAACAGAAGTATGGAGAATATACTTTTCTTCATGTTATTATCCCATATTTTATTTATACTTCATAGTCTACACAAGCACGGCTTTCCTTAACCTCGGCTATAAGCTTACCGGCAGCTACATGATCGGGATGTGCAGCATAGAATTTCACATCGTCCAAAGTATCGAACTCACTGTAAAGAGCTATACTCCAAGTCTCAGCCGGATTAATGTTCAATCCCACTTCAATCTTACGTATAACTGGTATTTTAGCAGGTAGCGCTTCAATAGCTTTCTTAAAATCATTCATCGCCGCTAACTTTTCGTCAGCAGAAGCTTCGTCTTTCAGCTTAAATAATACAATATGCTTTACCATAACTTTGTTATTTAAATGATTTAATCTATATTTGTCAATCGAAACAATAACATTTTTAAGACACAAAAATACTCGTTTTTTTCAAATATATACTTAAACGGATGTTAATAATAGGAATTGCAGGCGGAACCGGGTCGGGAAAGACCACCGTCGTACGTAAAATTGTTGAAAGCCTGCCGGCTGGTGAAGTAGTTTTATTACCTCAGGACTCTTATTACAAAGACAGCAGCCATGTGCCAGTAGAAGAACGGCAGAATATTAATTTCGACCACCCGGATGCTTTCGACTGGGGACTTTTGTCCAAACACGTATCCATGCTTCGCGAAGGCAAAAGCATCGAACAACCTACCTATTCCTACCTGACCTGCACGCGACAGCCCGAAACAATCCACATCGAGCCTCGGGAAGTCATTATCATTGAAGGCATCCTTGCCCTATGTGACAAGAAGCTGCGCAACATGATGGACCTCAGAATCTTTGTTGACGCAGACCCGGACGAACGCCTTATCCGCGTCATCCAGCGCGATGTCGTAGAGCGTGGCCGCACGGCCGAGGCTGTAATGGAACGCTACACGCGTATTCTGAAACCTATGCATCTGCAATTTATAGAGCCTTGCAAGCGATATGCCGATCTTATCGTACCGGAAGGCGGAAACAATCAGGTAGCAATCGATATTCTCACAATGTATATCAAAAAACATTTATAAATAATTCGAACAGTACATATGGCCGAGCGTACTTCCCCAACCGGGCGCAATTTGCCAGCTTTCCACTGTCAATTACTGATTGCATTAGTCTTGCTTTGCAGTGTTATGGGGTGTCGCGGCAATCATAATGCAGCAGCCGAACAAGAAGAAGCTGTTGATTTACAACAGATAAAAGATAACGGAGAACTGGTAGTGCTGACTTTATACAGTTCTACATCCTATTTTATTTACCGCGGCCAGGACATGGGATTTCAATATGAATTGGGTGAACAGTTTGCCAAAAGCCTCGGCGTCAAGTTAAAAATAAAAGTTGCCAAAAACATACACGACCTGATTGAAAGACTTCTTGCAGGCGAAGGCGATCTCATTGCCTACAACCTGCCCATCACCAAAGAATGGAAAGACAGTCTGACATACTGCGGTGAGGAGGTGATTACCCATCAGGTCATCGTACAACGTACAGGCGGCCGCGTCAAACCGTTGAAAGATGTAACGGAACTTATCGGAAAGGATGTGTACGTAAAACCCGGAAAGTATTATGAACGGCTTGTCAACCTGGACAAGGAGCTGGGTGGCGGCATCCATATCCATAAGGTCAGCAATGACAGCATCACGATTGAAGACCTTATTATGCAAGTTTCACAAGGCAAAATACCGTATACCGTAGCGGACAATGATGTAGCCCGCCTCAATACCACCTACTACCCGAACCTCAACATCGGGCTTTCTATCAGTTTCGACCAACGGGCTTCGTGGGCTGTACGTAAAGATTGTCCGCAGCTTGCAGAAGCTGCCAATAAATGGCATGAGAAAAACATGACTTCTCCGGCTTATACCGCGAGTATGAAGCGGTATTTTGAAATTGGCAAAGCTATCCCACACTCTCCTATTCTATCTCTGCGAGAAGGGAAAATATCACACTTCGACCATCTATTCAAGAAATATGCACCAGACATTAATTGGGACTGGCGTTTATTGGCATCTTTAGCTTATACTGAATCCAACTTTGATACTACCGCCGTTTCATGGGCAGGTGCAAAAGGACTGATGCAACTGATGCCTGCCACAGCTCGTGCCATGGGAGTTCCTCCGGGAAAAGAACAAAACCCCGAAGAAAGCATTAAAGCTGCCACGAAATATATTGCCGCCACAGCCAAAAGCTTCTCGAAAATTCCCCAAGAAGAACGGATTAATTTTATTCTGGCATCATATAACTCCGGTATAGGACATGTATTCGATGCTATGGCATTGGCTGAAAAATACGGCAAAAACAAATATGTGTGGCGGGATAACGTGGAAAACTTCATCCTCTTGAAGAGCAATGAAGAGTACTTTACCGATCCGGTTTGCAAGAACGGGTATTTCCGTGGGATAGAAACTTATAACTTCGTGAGGGATATAACGGCAAGGTTTGAACAGTATAAGAAAAAGATAAAAAGCTGATTCACGGGATAGGACATAAAAATTACAGCGTTTTCAGACATAAGGACAAGAGAATAGAGTAGGTTGCAATGTATAACTTTTTGCTGCATATTTTTCTGTTCTCTTGTTCTTATATCTGCAATACGACAGTGAAAACCTCAAAACAAATTCAGCCGATTAGCCTTTGCCTCTTCAAGAGATACCGTTTCAACTTGTTTCTCCTGATTTTTCTCGCGCAACTGCTGATACTTGTTAGAAAGCTTCTTCACGAACTCTTCCTTTTGGTTAGGATTCATCAAACGGGCTGCCACCGTTGCATTCTGCGAGGCGTCTTTCAGGTGAATAACCGGAGCATGATAAACCGGAGCAATCTTTAATGCCGTGTGCAAAGGAGAAGTAGTAGCGCCACCTATCAACAATGGTACATCGAGTCCCGCCTTTTCCAATTCAATGGCAACATGTACCATTTCATCCAGCGAAGGAGTGATAAGGCCACTCAGCCCAATCATGTTTACCTTTTCCTCTATGGCCCGCTGCACAATCGTTTCAGCGGGAACCATTACTCCCAAGTCGATTATCTCATATCCGTTGCAAGCCATTACTACGGAAACAATATTTTTCCCAATGTCGTGCACATCACCTTTCACCGTAGCAAGCAACACCTTGCCGGCAGAGGCAGCCCCTTCCTGCTTTTCCGATTCAATGACAGGCTGAAGAACAGCCACCGCTTTCTTCATAGTACGTGCCGTTTTCACCACTTGCGGAAGAAACATCTTACCCGCACCGAACAAATCGCCAACATGGTTCATTCCGGCCATCAGCGGACCTTCAATGATATCCACAGCTTTAGGATAAACTTTCAAAGCTTCAGCAAGGTCTTCTTCCAGATAATCTCCGATGCCTTTTGTCAAAGCATACTTCAAACGTTCCTCTACGGTATCTTCACGCCAGGCAAGCTGAGAACTGAGGCTTGAAAGCTGGGAGTTACCGTTAGAGAGAGAATTCTTGGCCGCTTCCGCCTCGGCTTTCAACCGTTCGGCAGTCTCAATCAACCGCTCGGCAGCATCCGAACGACGATTGAGAACAACATCTTCGATACGTTCCAGAATATCGGCGGGTATATCGGTGTAAAGTACGGAAGTGGCAGGGTTTACGATACCCATATCCATCCCCTCGCGAATGGCATGATAAAGAAAGACCGCATGCATTGCTTCGCGAATATAATTATTACCCCGAAAGGAAAATGAAAGATTACTGACTCCACCGCTGACATGAGCGCCGGGCAGGTTCTTCCGTATCCAACCGGTAGCACGGATAAAATCGACTGCATAGTTATTATGCTCGTCCATACCCGTAGCCACTGCAAGTACATTCGGGTCAAAAATTATATCTTGCGGATTGAAACCGCCCCTGTCTACCAACAGACGATAAGCGCGTTCGCACACCTCAATTCTGCGTTCGTACGTATCTGCCTGTCCCTGTTCATCAAAAGCCATTACGACTGCAGCAGCACCGTATCGCTTTATAATACGGGCATGTTCAAGAAACTTTTCTTCGCCCTCTTTCAAAGATATGGAGTTGACAATGGACTTTCCTTGCATACATTTTAACCCTGCAACTATCACATCCCATTTAGAAGAATCTATCATTACAGGAACACGGGCTATCTCCGGCTCGGATGCTATCAGATTGAGAAAAGTGGTCATTTCCTTTTCCGCATCCAGCAAACCGTCGTCCATATTTATGTCGATAATCTGCGCTCCGTCTTCTACTTGCTGCCGGGCGATACTTAGCGCTTCATCATATTTTTTCTCATTGATTAAACGCAGAAACTTACGTGAACCGGCAACATTGCAACGTTCGCCCACATTGATAAAGTTGTTTTCAGGCTTTACCTCCAACAGTTCCAAACCGGAGAGCCAAAGATTATCGGGCAGAGAAGCCGGTATACGTGGCACAGCTCCTGCTATCAAAGACGAATATGCAGCAATATATTCATCGGTAGTGCCACAACAACCGCCTATTATATTTACCAGCCCTTCATGAATGTACTCCCTGATCTCATCTGCCATTTCAGCCGGAGTTTGGTCGTATGTACCCAGACTGTTAGGCAATCCCGCATTGGGATAGGCACTGATATAATAAGGAGCACGAGCAGCCAACTGTTCAAGAAAGGGTTTTAATTGACGGGCTCCAAAAGAACAGTTAAGCCCGACAGAGAAAATATCCGCATGTTGCACAGAAGCCAGAAATGCTTCCAGCGTCTGTCCTGACAAAGTACGTCCGCCTATATCGGAAACCGTTACGGAAAGCATCAGCGGAACCCGGACACCTATAGCTTCCATCGCCTGCTCCGCAGCATATATCGCAGCCTTAGCATTCAACGTATCAAATATGGTTTCAATCAGCAACGCATCCACACCGGCTTCGAGCATCGCTTCCATCTGCTCGCGATAAGCAGCAGCCAATTCATCATAAGTCAATGCACGAAAAGCCGGATTGTTAACATCCGGACTCATGGAGCAAGTCTTATTGGTAGGCCCGATAGAGCCTGCCACAAAACGCGGTTTATCGGGAGTTAAAGAAGTAAATTCATCGGCAACTTCACGCGCCAGTTTTACAGCGGCAAAATTTATCTCACGCACATACTCCTGTACGTGATAATCGGCCATGCTGACACTTGTAGAATTAAAAGTATTGGTTTCGATAATGTCCGCACCCGCCGCAAGATACTTACGGTGAATATCCCGTATTACATCCGGACGCGTCAGACAAAGTATATCATTATTACCTTTTAACTGTCCGGGAATTTGCGCAAAACGTTTACCCCGGAAGTCCTCCTCCGTCAAGTTGTATTGTTGTATCATAGTGCCCATAGCACCGTCCAGAATAAGAATGCGCTCACGCACCAACGTTTCAATAGAAGCCACTTTTATTTAAGTATAAAGTATGAGGTATTCTTTTTAAAGTATGAGGTATGAAGTATTAAATACGAGGTATGAAGTTAAAATACAACCGATAAAATTATCAAGATATAAATATTACACCTGCTTATACTTCAGACCTTATACTTACTATACGTACTGCTTATCGTTTGAATGCACGCGCCATATCGCGTTTGTCATCTTTTTCTTTCAAAGCCTCGCGCTTGTCGTATTGCTTCTTACCCTTTGCAAGAGCTACGACTACCTTTGCCAGCCCTTTTTCATTGATGAACATACGAACAGGAATTATGGTAAAGCCGGGGTCTTTAGAACCACGTTGCAACTTGTCCAGTTCTTTCTTTGTCAACAGCAGTTTGCGCTCCCGACGTGCATTATGATTATTGTACGAACCGTAAAAATATTCGGCAATATGCATATTCTTCACCCATAGCTCGCCATTGGCGAAGTAGCAAAACGTATCTACCAGACTTGCCTTTCCCAAACGGATAGATTTAATTTCCGTACCGGTGAGCACAATGCCTGCCGTATAGGTATCTACCAATTCGTAATCGAATGTGGCACGTTTATTCTTAATATTTATAGGAGCTTGTTTCATAAAATCAATCAGTTTAGCACTACCGTCAGCTTATTGAAAACGAATTCTATCACTGCCGGACAAGCTATTAACAACATGGAAGAAAGAATGGTAAACCTTAAACGGTCTTTTTCCGCTATTTTCATCAGAATAGCACTTCCTTCCCACACCACATATACAATATAAAATTGAAGCAACAGGGCTATTATACTGAAATCGGGCAATATGCCGATTATGATTTTCAGCATGAAAGATACTACCAACGCATAGCCGGCAAACTGTTGCACCAAAGGTATATCATTGTCCATAGCAAACATACGGACACGTAGCCCATTGATGAGATAGGCTGCCAAAAAATATCCCCCGAACAAGGATACCGCCACCGCACAACATTGCGTCATGGCATATTGAAAACTTTGCGGCCCACCCCATCCCTTAGCCACCAAAGAGCCTATAAAGACGGACAACCCGCATAAACCAATCATAGGATAGACAAAAGCTGTAAAAACTTTTCGCCTATCCTCTAAACTAATTTCCTCCCAGGCACGTGCCGGAGAGGAAATCAGTTGCATTGCTATATGGAACAGTTCTTTGTAATTCAATTAATTATTTTTAGCTTGAGAATTCCAGTTCAACGTAATCGTATAAGATGTATAGTCTTCCGGCAGTTTAATACCTTCCATATCGACTTTTGCTTTAATCTCTATCGTTGTAGGATAATTGTCATTCTTTTTTTTAAAATCCTCCATAATTTGCTGCACATCGTAAGCTTTATTAATAATAGCAACAGCCTCTGTCTTTGTATCGGTCCCCTTGTCATGTTTCAGATAAAAAACAAGTTTCGTACTGGTTTCATCGGGATTATCTGCCATATATACCAAGCTCATTTTATGTTGTTCCAATGTTTCTTTCTTTTCCTCCATCTTCCAGGAAATGGGCAAAACCAACATTTCAGCACCATACATCCACGGTTTATAAGTCTGCCCATAATAGCTATCTGTCTGTTCTAAAGTAATAATAGGAGCAGTTTCTGGTATAGACTCCATCTCCTCTACAGAAGTTACTTCAATTGCTTTATCAGAATCTATAGCAGCAGCGCTAACTAATTTTATACGATAAGTTTGAGGAGTTGTATTGGCATCCGTTTTAGTTGCAGGAGTGTCTTCCACATATTTAAAAGCAATATATGCTAAATCCGCTTCCAACATTTTAAACCCTTGAGCTTCCATTTCTGTAACAGAAGCTGATGTCGGATAATACATATTTCCGTAAGGATCAACAAAATGGTTTCCTCTAGTGCGAACATATCCCATTCCGTCATACATGCTTTCGCCGGCATCATCATTAAGACACGAAGTAAAAGAAACGCCCATTAATAAGGTAAAGGCAACCATTAAGAATTTCAATTGTTTCATAAACATTATTTTTTAGAGTTTGCAAAGATATAAAATTCAATTCACATAAGGTAAATGCAGAAACTTAAAAAATACTGCAACTGTTACTTTATTATTTTCGCAAACGACTCCAAATGTTCATCTACATAGCTCGCAACCAAAGCCGTATACTCCTCTTCTTTCTCAAGATACTCATCTTCCAACTCATCAAAAGCCTCATACTGCTCGTACATTGCCATAAATTCGTCATCAGTACGCTCACGTTCCAAATCTTCACGATGGACATCATATATCTTTTTGGCGGCATACACCAATTTGCTTAAATCGCCCACTCCCCACAAACGCATCACTTTGGCAAACGGATTGGCAAAAATATAGCCGCCATATCCGTTTTGTACCAACTGGCAGAAACCACCTTCCATGAGTTCGTCGCGGAATATCTGATACGCCAGCAACGAATGCTGTTCTCCGGTAAGCAACGGCATCGTATCGGCAGTAAGTTCGCCGCCTATCACTCTTTTATATGCATCTGTAAATACTTGGATGAAAGCATCCATTCCTTCGCCCGCAGCTTGTTGCAAAGCCGCATCAGTAACTTCTACCATAATAGTATGTATATTGAATTAACGCTGCAAAGTTAATACAAAAACTGCAAAGTCTACTTTACATTCCACAGAGTTACAACTTATTATTACCTATTTTTAATAAAAAAGTCAAATTGAACGGTTGGCAGAAAGCAAGAAAACGACTACCTTTGTGACCGTTTAATAAAACATAGAACTACGTTTTTTAAATTATAACTTAAAAAAGAGCTAATTATGACTTATTCACACGAAGTGGAACACATGTGTGTTGTAAAGAAGGGTCCTAACCACGGACCGGCTCCCATACCCGAAGAAGGCAAATGGGTAAAATCAAAAGAAATAGTTGATATTTCAGGTCTGACACATGGTGTAGGTTGGTGTGCTCCTCAGCAAGGTGCTTGTAAACTGACTTTGAACGTTAAAGAAGGTGTCATCCAAGAAGCATTGGTTGAAACAATCGGCTGCTCCGGTATGACTCACTCGGCTGCTATGGCTGCTGAAATCCTTCCGGGCAAGACAATCCTCGAAGCATTGAACACCGACCTCGTTTGCGACGCTATCAATACAGCAATGCGCGAACTCTTCCTGCAAATCGTTTACGGTCGTACTCAGTCTGCTTTCTCTGAAGGCGGTTTGATTATCGGTGCCGGTCTGGAAGACTTAGGCAAGGGATTGCGCAGCCAGGTAGGTACTCTATACGGTACTTTGGCAAAGGGTCCCCGTTACCTGGAAATGGCAGAAGGTTATATCAAGACTATTGCTCTTGACAAAAACGATGAAATCTGCGGATACGAATTCGTTCACATGGGTAAATTCATGGATGAAATCAAGAAAGGTACTGATGCCAACGAAGCTTTGAAGAAAGTAACCGGTACTTACGGACGCTTCACTGCAGAACAGGGAGCTGTTAAACACATTGATCCACGTCACGAATAATATAAGGAGGAAAGAAACTATGATTAGAGAAGTAAAATTTGAAAGTCAAGACCGTCGTATCAAAGGTATCATCGAAGCCTTGAATGCCAACGGCATCAAAGACATAGAGGAAGCTAACGCCATCTGCGAAGCTGCCGGACTCGATCCTTATAAGACGTGTGAAGAGACTCAGCCTATCTGCTTTGAGAACGCAAAATGGGCTTATGTTGTAGGTTGTGCCATCGCTATCAAGAAAGGCTGCAAGAATGCTGCAGATGCTGCCGAAGCAATCGGTATCGGTTTGCAGGCGTTTTGTATTCCGGGTTCTGTAGCCGACGACCGCAAGGTAGGTATCGGTCACGGTAATCTGGCCGCCATGTTGCTCCGCGAAGAGACTAAGTGTTTTGCTTTCCTGGCAGGTCACGAATCATTCGCTGCTGCAGAAGGTGCAATCAAAATCGCAGCTAAAGCTGACAAAGTACGTAAAGAACCTTTGCGTTGTATCCTGAACGGTTTGGGCAAGGATGCTGCACAAATCATCTCCCGTATCAACGGCTTTACATATGTTCAGACTCAATTCGACTACTACACAGGTGAACTGAAAGTTGTTCGTGAAATCGCATACAGCGATGGTCCTCGTGCCAAAGTAAAATGCTACGGTGCTGACGACGTTCGCGAAGGTGTGGCTATCATGTGGAAAGAAGGCGTAGACGTATCCATCACAGGTAACTCTACTAACCCGACCCGTTTCCAGCACCCTGTTGCAGGTACTTACAAGAAAGAACGCGTTCTTGCAGGTAAGCCTTATTTCTCAGTAGCATCCGGTGGCGGTACAGGTCGTACGCTTCACCCGGATAACATGGCTGCCGGTCCTGCTTCTTACGGCATGACGGACACTATGGGTCGTATGCACTCAGACGCTCAGTTCGCTGGTTCTTCATCAGTTCCTGCTCACGTAGAAATGATGGGATTCCTCGGTATCGGTAACAACCCGATGGTAGGATGTACAGTGGCTTGTGCGGTTGACGTAGCTCAGGCTTTGAACAAGTAATTTAAGTTACTTCATACAGATAAGCTCCTGTAATCCTTGTGGTTGCAGGAGTTTTTTATTTGTGGCAGCTTGGTTTGGATAACAGATTGAAGCACCTTGCATCACTCATTATTTGGAGTGAATGAATGGTGAATCAGTAAGGAGATAACAAGATAAATCCTGCTCTATTTAAGTCCAAACAGTTCATGTAAAGAGTAGCCAATTACCCCTCAAATCAAGTCATAAACAGGTTACTTTTGCAGCCGATTTGCAGCCGAATTTGCCATTCTTTAAAAACGGCTGCAAGAATTGGCATAATCAACTATAATACAATGCGATACACTCCATATAACATTTAATTTAAAATGGAGAAACATTGTACAATGGTTTACTTTTCATTGAGAGAAAGTAAGCAAAACAAGAAAGGTCTATCACCTATTGAGGTTTCAATCACCACGAATGGAAAGAGAATCTACTTTAGCACAGGCAAACACGTACCTGCTACTGATTGGAACAAAGAGAAGCAAGCTGTAAAAGGCAAGAGTGAAGAAGCACAGCTAATCAACGGTTATCTGATTCAACTACGGAATAAGATATATCAGAAAGAAATTGAACTACTCCAAAAGGGTTATCTTATCACTGCTGAACTATTAAAAGAAGCTATCACAGATAAGGTGGAAGCTCTGAACGAAAAGACTTTATTGGATGTTCTGAACGAACATAACACAGAGCGCAAAGCAATGGTAGGTAAAACTGTTGCCCCTGCTACTTATTGGGTGTTTGAATATACAGGCAGACTATTCAAAGAGTTTATTCAGAAGAAATATGAACGTAAGGACTTATATTTAAGAGAGATAAACTTAGGTTTCATTCAAGGATTCCATGCTTACCTTTTAGGAGAGAAGAAGATGGGACAAAACTCCTGCACCAAGCATTTAAAGTTCTTAAAGAAGTTGCTAAATTTAGCTGTCGCCAACTCTTATATATCCTACAATCCTGTAAATGCTTATAAAGTAGAACGTGAACCCGTAGAAGTGGATTTCTTGAATGAAGAAGAATTGAGGAAGATTATCAACTTTGATACTCCCTTGCCAAGATTGGAGCGAGCTAAAGATATGTTCCTCTTTGGGTGCTTCACTGGGCTTAGTTACATTGACATTAAGACCTTGGCACCAGAACACTTTGAGAAAGACAGTGCAGGCAGAATATGGATAAAGAAGCGTAGGGTTAAAACAGGAGTTCTATCACGAATCCCCCTACTCCCCATTCCAAGCTGATATTGGATAAGTACAAGGGCGGAGATAAATTACTCCCTATTCAAGACCCTGCGGACATTAACAAGTATCTAAAGGATATAGCTATACTTTGTGGAATCAATAAACGAATTTGCTTCCACCTTGCAAGACATATTACTTTTTCTTACCCATTGAAAACAAGAAACTTACAAATATTGTCAGCTTGACAGGTAACGATTAGGAAACCAGCGAGCTTCTCTATTCTGCAATGTTCTGCACTAATCAAAAGAACACTTTTCTCATGTGCAAAAGTAGTATTTTTCTCCCTCATTACCAAAACTATTCCACTGAAAAATGGAGAAAATCGGACTTCCAAATATAATTTTTTATCATCCCTCTATCTTGAAGGTTATGTGATACTCTACGGATAACAGTCAGTGCTTGTTTTATCCCGGCAATAGGGATAGCATCTACCACTTCAACGATAAAATGTCATTTGTATATGCTAATACGTTTCTGTAATTAACGATACAAGCCATTCTATACAGATTCATTGTAACACACATTGATTTTTCCACTGAAATAGTGCAATATTGAATGGCTGTATCCAATATTCTTATATTTTAATCGGCAATCTGTTGCTGAATCCTTTATACGTTGCTGTACTGAAGTAAAACAGCATGTCAGTACGTTATCGGTAAAATGGTGATATTGTATTGTAAATCAAAATATTACCATTTTGATACATTCTTTATATTCTATATCAATCCTAATAACTTGCAGCTTTTTATTAGCGTATGCCTGCGTACGACCATTTGCACTAACATGCATATATATCCCACCAACATCCCCAAAAGGATATTATCCCTCAGTTCCTATTCTTCTTTTAGGCAGCTTAGGCATCGGAAAACGATACTTTGAGAGCCGAAGTAATAGCTATTTTCTCAATCCGTTTCTTGACGGATTATTGATTTCACCTGAAATCAGCAAGGTGTCCTTTGAGTTACTCAAAGGCTTTTCGGTTACTCCTGAAAAGTGGAAGCAGCAAGGTATGTTTTGAGTAACTCAAAACCTTTCGGGTTACACTCGAAAGCCTTGCCGCCGGGCTTCCTCTCCAAAGTCGGGAAGCCTGATGTTTCACTTATCCACTATATACATACAAACGTACTATTTCCCCAATGACTTGAACATTTTGGTGATGCAACGCTTTTTCTGTTCCATGTTTGGATGGACATAAAGGTCAAGCGTGGTTGAGATATTTGAGTGCCCCAACAATACACTTACGGTTTTATAGTCACACCCAGCTTCAATGCAACGTGTAGCGAAGCTATGACGCAGACCATGATACTTCAATTTGGGTATGTTAAGCTTCACCATCAGATTATTATAGTAATTACGATACGTGCGTGGCTCTGTCGGACGTTCGTTATTAGTAAGCACATAAAAATCGTCATTAAGTACCTTTTTCAATGGCTTTATCATTGCAAGTAATTCTTTGCTCATAGGTATTTCCCGGCAGGAGTTCTTGGTTTTAGGTGTGTTGATAACAAGTTCTGTGTGTTTTTTCTCGCCTTCAATGATATAAATACGTTCGATAGTGCGGCTGACCGTTATGGTACCGTCAACAACATTGATGTCGCTCCATTTTAAGGCACATATTTCTCCGATACGTAATCCGGTGCTAAGACTAATATAAATGCCAAGCCCGGTAAATGTAAAATGGCTTTGGATATAGCTCAGAATCTTTCTGTGATTAGCTACAGATAGCACTTCCAGTTCTTTATTGACGGTAGTCGTAGGATATTTTATGTCCCATTCGTAATAGTTCATCCACTCATTCTTGACCCCGAACTTCATCACCATTTTAAGGACAATCAGAATGTCCTTAATCGTTTTAATACTCAAACCTTTTTCCAACTTTTGCAAGACAAAAGCTTGTACCTCTTGTTCGTAAAGGGAATCCTTATCTCCCAAACACGGAAGAATGTGGTTTTCCAAAATCAACACATAAGCTGCCATCGTGGACTGCTTCACATAAGGACGCTTGTATTTTTTCCAAGCTCCTGCAATTTCTCTAACTGTTTTATAAATCATGATTTCTAAATAATTGGTTCTTATAATTAGAGAAAGATAATGTGATTAGTTCCCCTTTTGAGATTTCCAGAGTTTACGGAGGAATGGAAGGAGCATTGTTTAG